>ERZ869907.218-NODE-218-length-24293-cov-70.091014_pt1 | contig 24293 bp, 36 predicted proteins | sample MGYA00579309_ERZ869907 | MGnify/ENA primary metagenome ERZ869907 (study PRJEB32216, sample SAMN09231814) | wastewater metagenome | place: USA: Maryland | collected 2016-07-30 | study: EMG produced TPA metagenomics assembly of the PRJNA472060 data set (Reclaimed... | reverse complement strand
CTCTTTCCCTACACGACGCTCTTCCGATCTGCCGTCTCGCATTGTGCGTGACTCTGGGACCCGTTCTCACTCTCGGAGGTGAGCCCACATGGCAGGTCGTGGCTTCGCCCCCAAGGACCCGACCCCAGACGTCGAGGTCACCGCTGACGGCAAGCTGCGCGGGCCACGCCTCCCCAAGCTCGAGCATGGGGACTGGCCGGCCCCGACGAAGGCGTGGTGGGACAACTGGCGCCGGTCGGCCCAGTCACAGACGTTCCAGCCGACCGACTGGGACTTCCTGCTCGACACGGCCATGCTGCACGCCAAGTTCCACGAGGGCGACGCATCGCTCGCCGGTGAGCTCCGGCTTCGGGTGGCGAAGTTCGGCGCGACCGTCGAGGACCGCGCCCGGTTGAAGATGGCGATCGGTGAGCCGAAGAAGTCCAAGCCCGCGGCCAAGTCCAGGGCGCGGCTTCGCATCGTCGACGACCAGGCCAGCTAGTGCCGTGGCGGGGTCCCGAGTACGAGGGCGAGTTCCCGTCGCTCGGCTGGCAGGTCGTCGACTTCTACGAGGCTGCGGCCAAGGTGCCCGCCGGCCCGCTGTACGGGCAGCCGATCGAGCTGACCGCCGACCAGATCCAGTTCTTCGTTCGCCTCTACGCCCTTTCGCCTGATCGTGACCTGGCCCGGTGGGTGTACCGCCGTGCGGTGCGGATGGGCCCGAAGGGCAAGGGCAAGTCGCCGGAGGGCGGTCTGTTCTGCTTCGGTGAGTTCGCCGGCCCGGTCGTGTTCGACGGGTGGGACGCCAACGGTGAGCCGGTCGGACGGCCCCGTGACTACCCGTGGGTTCAGGTGGCGGCCTGCTCAGAGGAGCAGGACCACAATCTGTACGGACCGCTTCGGGAGATGATCGTCGAGTCGCCGATGGTCGACGACTTGCGGATCGACGTCGGCAAGACCCGCATCGAGTTCCGTGACCGGCCCGGCAAGATCGAGCCGGTGTCGGCTTCGGCCGGCGCCCGTGAGGGGCAGCCGATCACCGCTGCGGCGCTCGAGGAGTCGGGCCTGTGGCTGCCGTCGCGTGGCGGGGTGAAGCTCGCCGCTGTGCTGCGCCGCAACGCCGGCAAGACCAACGGCCGAACCGTGGAGTTCACGAACCCCCCGGCGCTCGGCGAGGGGTCGGTCGCCGAGGCGTCGTTGGCCGCAGCGGACAAGGGCGAGAAGGGGCTACTGCTCGACTGGGCGCAGGGCTCGTTCGTCGACGACCACAAGAACCCTGAGCACCGCGACGCTGTGATGGCTTCGCTCGCTGAGGCGTACGACGACGGGACCGGCAAGCCGGTGCCGTGGATCGACCTCGAGCGCCAGTACCAGGAGCTGCTCGACTCCGACGTGACCGTGGCCGACGGCCTGCGGTTCTACATCGCCCTGGCCCGCAAGTCGGAGAACCGGGCGTTCGATCCGAAGCTGTTCGACCCGCTCGCCGAGCCCCGCCCCGTGTCGGGCCCGTGCTTGCTGATGTTCGACGGTGCCCGCACCCGTGACTGCGCTGTGCTCACCGCGTGGGAGCTCGGCGACGACGACCACCCGCCGTACCACTTCCACGTCGCATCGTGGGAACGGCCGGCGCAAGCGGACGCCCTGTACGAGCACCCCCGCGGCGAGATCCGTGCGGCGGTGCGGTCGTTCATGGCGGACCACGACTGTGTGCTGTTCGCCTACGACTCTTCGTTCCACGAGCTGAACAGCCTGTACGACGAGTGGTTGGACGAGTACGGCGAGGCCAACCCCGAGAAGGGCACGGGCCTCATGGTCGCCTATCCGACCGCTTCGGGGCAGCGGATGGAGAAGGCGCTGCTGCGAATCCAAGAGGACACCCGTCAGGGCCTCTACCGACACGACGGGCACGAACTCGTCACCCGCCACGTTCACAACGCCGTGGCTGCGAAGAACCGTGGAGGCTGGTGGATGCTCGCCAAGGAGTCCGACAACCTCAAGATCGACGCGGCGGTCACGATGACGTTCGGCTACGACCTGCTGGCCGCCGCCCGAGACATGGCCGAGCACAAGACGCCGGCCGACGTGTGGTTCGCGTTCACTTGACCCGCCCGTCTGTTCTCGCCCTCGTCGGGTTCCTGATCGCCTCCGGCCTGCTCACCGCGGGTGCCGCCTGGTTCTCCGTCGGCGCCGGCATGGTCGTCGCCGGGCTATGCGTCGCTCTGGTCACGGTGCTGGCGTTCTTCGACGTGGGAGGTGAAGCCGAGTGAAGCTGATCGACCGGCTCACCTCTCCGCCAACCCAGGCGCGGGACATGACCCTCACGGGGTACGCGGACCTCGTCGCCAAGTTCGGCGGGTTCAACTACATGCTCGGCGGGAACACCGCCCAGCTTCCTGGCGTGCCGTCGGAGTCGTGGGATGGGACGTTCGAGGCGATGGTCCGAGGCGTGTACCAGCGCAACGGGATTGTGGCTGCGTGCATCACTGCCCGCATGACACTCAGCTCCGAGGCGCGGTTCAAGTGGCGTCGCCTGAACGACCGGACCATGTTCGGCGACCAGAACCTGTCCATGCTCGAACGGCCCACCCCGAACTCGACTGCGGGGGACATCCTGGCCAGGTTTGAGCAGGACGCATCGCTCGCCGGGAACGGCTACCGGGTGCGGATCGGACGTGAGCTGCACCGTGTGCGCCCAGACTGGATGCACATCATCCTGGGGTCGAACATGGCGGACCCCTACGAGATCGTAGACGCCCCGGACGCGACGGTCGTCGCGTACGCGTACCTGCCAGGGGGTCCTGCGGGGAAATATGAGCCACGGTTCTTCCTGCCCCGAGAGGTGGCCCACTATGCGCCGGAGCCGGACCCGCTGGCCCGGTTCCGTGGCCAGTCGTGGATCACGCAGGTCCTCACGGAGATCGACACGGACCGCCAGCTCACCCAGCACAAGGCGAACTTCTTGGAGCGCGGGGCGACGCCGTCGTTCGCGATCCGTTACCCGGAGACCTTGAAGGACCGTGAGAAGCAGCAGGACGTGGTCGCTGGGTTCCGCGAGCAGCACGAGGGCGCCGCGAACGCATGGAAGGCGCTTCACCTGTTCGGTGGTGCCGACCCGATCCCGATCGGTGTCGGGCTCAAGGATCTCGACTACAAGAACGTGCAGGGCGCCGGTGAGACCCGCATCGCGTCGCGTGCCCGGGTGCCGGCGTCGGTGCTCGGGATCTCCGAGGGCTTGGCCGGCTCGGCGCTGAACGCCGGGAACTTCAACCAGGCTCGCCGCCAGTTCGGCGAGCAGTACGCCTACCCGTCGTGGCGCCTCATGTGCGAGGCGCTCGCCCCGCTCGTCGCGGTGCCCGCCGGGTGCGAGCTCTGGTACGACACGACCGACGTCGCGTTCCTCCACGAGGACGCCAAGGACGCCGCCGAAGTCCTCAACACACAGGCCCAGGCGATCCGCACCCTGACCGACGGCGGGTACGACCCGACTGCGGTGGTGCGTGCGGTCACCGGCGGCGACCTCTCCAACCTCGTCCACACCGGCCTCGTGCCAGTGCAGTTGCAACTGCCAGGCACGGACCCCACCAGCGGCCAACCAGCGCAGGCCAACACCAACGGAGCTGCCTGACAATGGATGCCCCCCGCGACGACCTGTTCCGCTCGACGCCGCCGATCGAGGTCCGTTCCTCCGAGGACGGCCGCATGACACTGTTCGGCCACTTCTCTGTGTTCAACCGGTGGACCGAGATCGACAGCGTCTGGGAGGGGCGGTTCATGGAGCGCATCGCCCCCGGTGCGTTCGCCAAGACGCTCAACGAATCGGGCATGAAGGCGAAGATCCAGTGGAACCACGGGCGCTCCGACCTGCTGCGTGACGTCCTGATAGCGAAGCCGCTCATTGCGCGCGAGGACCAGCGGGGCGGCTACTACGAGGCCGAGTTGTTCCGCGGCCTGCCCGAGTGGCTGTACGAGGGCCTACGGGAGAACGTCTACGGGGCGTCCTTCCGCTTCGGTGCCGTCCGCGAGGAGTGGGTCGACGAGCCCGGCCGTTCCGAGCACAACCCGGAGGGCCTGCCTGAGCGGACCGTCACCGAGGCCCGAGTCCCCGAGTGGGGGCCTGTGTCCTGGCCCGCCTACGACGACGCCACCGCGATGGTGCGGTCGCTGTCGGACCGCTTTCACGATCTCAGCACCTCCGCCGACCGCGCCGCCCTTGTGGCACCCGGCCGGACGGACGCCGCTACCCCCAGCAGCAACCCCGACGCCGACGACAGCGCCAGTCACCTCGAGGGACCCACCACCCGTGAGCGCCGCCTTCGCGCGCTCCAACTTCGAGGAGTGATCCTTCCATGAACCTTTCCGAGCAGGCCGCGCGGCTCACCGAGCTCCGCGACCAGATCCTGACCCTGGCCGACACCGACGGGGACCTGTCTGACGAGGACGCCGCCCGGTACGCCGAGCTCAACACCGAGTTCGACGAGCTGCGCGCCACCCACGAGGCCGACTTCGTCCGTGCCGCCGAGTACGCCCAGCGCGTCGACGCGGTCCGCAACTTCGAGGCCGGCGCCTTCGAGGCCCCCGAGGAGCGCCGCGCCCCGGCGTTCCACCGCGAGGTCGACGCGTTCGACGAGTCGTACCGCGCCGAGGTCGGCCCTCGTGAGGCCGCGACCCGTGCGATCGGCGAGTCACGCCACATCGACGCCGACGCCCAGGCCGAGGCCACCCGCAAGCTGGCCCTCGGCTACACCGACCCCGACAACATGCGGGGCTTCGACGAGTACCTGCTCGTCCACGGCTCCGACGCCTACACCTCGGCGTTCCTCAAGATGACGTCGGGCCGCGGCTGGGACCTGACCGACGCCGAGAAGCACGCCTTCCGCACGGCGCAGCGTTGGGACGAGAACCGGGCCATGACCCTCACCGCCGCCAACGGTGGTGCGCTCATCCCGTCGTTCCTCGACCCGACCGTCATCCTGACCAACTCGGGCACCATCAACCCGCTCCGGGCGATCTCCCGGGTCGAGTCTGTGATGACCAACGTGTGGACCGGTGTGACCAGCGCCGGCATCACGCTGGCGTACGGCACTGAGGCCGGTGACTCAAGCGACGTCGCCGCGACCTACCAGTCGCCCTCGGTGACCTGCTACAAGGCATCCGGCACCGTCCCGGTCAGCATCGAGGCCTTCGAGGACATCCAGGGTCTCGGCGCCGAGGTGGCCCGGGAGATCGCCGACGCCAAGGACCGGCTCGACGCGCAGGTGTTCACCAAAGGCACCGGCTCGAACCAGCCCATCGGCGTGGTGACCGCCCTCTACGGCGAGACGACCCTGTGGTCGTCGCACACCACCAACAGCGCCATGACGGCCACCGACGTCCTCAACGCCCAGAACACCCTGCCGGCCCGCTGGCAGAACTCGGCGTCGTGGATCGGTTCGCTCCACTACCACAACCGGGTCCGCCAGTTCGGCACCGCCTACTACGGGCAGACCCGCGAGTTCGGCCAGCCGATCAGCGACAGCATCCTCGGCCGCCCGGCCTACCAGGCGTCGGACATGTCGACCGCTCTGTCGTCGGTCACGAACGTCGCGTGGGTCTACGGAGACTTCAGCAACTTCCTGATCGCCGACCGTGTCGGCATGGCCGTGGAGTTCATCCCGCACCTGTTCAGCGCCGGCAACACCCTGCCGAACGGGCGCCGCGGCTGGTACGTCCACTACCGCAACGGCTCGGACGTGGTGAACAACACCGCCTTCGTGCTGTCGGTCAACCCGGGCGCCTGATCGCCCCTCCCCGGTAGCTGCGGCCGGGGGCATCGCTGCCCCCGGCCCGGCTGCTGGCCTTCAGCGCAAGGAGAACAACCATGCTGTACCGCGCCACGACGCACGCATCGCTGTACGTCGAAGCCCTCGACCGTGAGGTCGAGATCAACCCGCACACGGTGCTCGACGACCGGGACAAGGACGCCGCCAAGGTGCTGCGGACCCGCCCCGATCTGTTCGAGCGGGTGGAGTCGGAGACGGCGACAGCCGCCCCCGGCGAGCGTCGCAACACGGCCCGCCGCCGTGGCTGACTGGCAGCAGCGGCTGGCGGAGGTCAACCGTCCCGGCAAGTCGAAGGTCGTCATCGCCCACCTGCACCCCGGTGAGGTGTCGACCATCTTCGAGGAGTCGCTGGTCAACACCCTGAACTTCGACCTGGCGCACGACCAGCGCCTCTACCGGCCCGGTCAGCTCGGCCTGCTGTCGATCCAGGCCGGCGCAGGGTCTATCGCCCGTGGCCGCAATCAAGCTGTCGCCGGGTTCCTCGAGGGGCACCCCGGAGCGGACCTGTTGGTGTTCATCGACTCCGACATGGGGTGGGACGCCGACGCAGTGCACCGCCTCGCCGACCAGATGGACGACAACGGTTGGCCGATCCTGGGGGGCCTGTGCTTCACGCACGCCCTGGTGGGTCGTTTCGAGGGGCACGCTCCGGCCGAGGAGATGCACCCGACCCTGTACCTGTGGGACGACGAGCAGAAAGGCTTTGAGCCGCAGTTCTCGTACCCGCCGGACACGGTGGTGACGGTGGGTGCGACCGGCGGGGCGTTCCTGATGATCTCCCGTGCGTGCCTTGAGGCGATGCGCGACGCCGAGGGTGACGAGTGGTTCTCGCCGATCATGGTGGAGGGCAATCCCCGTCCGTTCGGTGAGGACATGTCGTTCTGTGCCCGGGCGCGGTCGCACGGGTTCCCGACCAGGGTGGACACCGGCACCCGGATCGTGCATCACAAGTCGCAGTGGATCACCGAGGACGAGTACGTCCACTCGCGCCGCCCGGCTTCGTCGGCGGTGACGGTGGTGATCCCCATGAAGGACCGCCTGGAGCTCACCCAACGCCTGATCGGCGACTTGCGTGGGCAGGGCGGTTACACGGACATTCTGATCTTCGACAACGGGTCGGAGGACCCTGCGACCCGCGCATGGTTGGAGTCGCAGAACGTTGCCGACGTGTTCGACGCGTCGGGGCTCGGCATCCACGAGATGTGGAACGCAGGCCTGGACGAGGCGGCTAGGCGTCACCGTGGCCTCGCTGACGTGGTGCTGTTGAACAACGACCTGCGTGCCGGGCCTCGGTTCCTGCGCCGTCTGGTGGGCGGGATGCGCTCGTCGGACGCGATGGCGGTGTCGGGCAACTACGACGGCCGACCGGGTGTCGGTGTGCAGCAGGTCCACGGGATCTGCGCCGGCCGTTACGACGGCTCAGGTGGACTCGCCGGGTTCGCGTTCGCGTTGCGAGCCGAGTGGCTTGCGACCGGTTACCGGTTCCCGACCGAGGCGAAGTGGTACTTCGGGGACAACGACCTGTGCGCGTCGATCGAGGCCGCCGGGGGTTGGTACGGGGTCGTGTTGGACGCCCTGGTCGAGCACGTTGACGGGGGGTCGAACACGTTCGGTTCGCCGGTTGGTCCGTCGTTCGACGCGGACCGTGAGGCGTTCTTCGAGCGGTGGCCGGATCTTCGTCCGGCTGCCTGAGTTCGCACGCAGCGCATCGTGCATTCAAGGGGTTGGGGGAGGGGCGCTGCCCTCCCCCTTCCGCCCTCAGCGCAAGGGGAAGCCATGTGGACTCTGTTGGTGCTCGGGCATCGTGACCCGAGGCTGTACCGGGATCGGTGCATCCGCCAGTTGGACGAGGTGGTCGGCCTGTCGTTCTTCGACCGGCTGATCTGCTCGTACGACGGCCCTGGCGTGTCGGCGGCTGCTGACACGCACGGGCCGTGGGAGCAGCTCGCCACGGGCCGCAGGAGCGGTCTGACGGCCAACGTGCAGCAGGCGTGGGACGCACTCGGTGATGACGAGTGGGTGTTCCACGTTGAGGAGGACTTCCTGGTCCTCGACGCCCCGTTGGACCTTATGCGCGACTTCCTCGCGGCTCATCCGTGGGTGGCGCAGATGGTGCTCGAGCGTCAGCCGGTGAACCCGTCGGAGTGGGCGAACGGTGGTCTGCTGGGTGCCGACAACATCCCGACGTGGACCCAGCGTGTCGGCTGGCGCGAGCAACCTCACCTGTTCAGCTTCAACCCGTGCGTGTACCACTCGTCGATCGCGACGGTGGCGGGCACGGAGACGCAGGTGACGGAGCGGCTGCGGGCGGACGGCTGGTCGTTCGGGTTCTGGGGCGCGCAGGGTGACGCCCCTCGGTGTGAGCACATCGGGGTGGAGGGCGGCATGGGCTCGACCGGGTGGCTCGCATGAGCCTTGACGCCAACACCGTCGGCGGGTGGGTCGTGAGCACGAACTCGCACGCCCGCTGCGTCCAGGTGAGCCACTGTCGGGTGTCCAAGTTCCTGTACCACTTGTCCCGTTTGCGGTGGTTCGTATGACCGTCTTCATCCTCGGCAACGGGGGCCACGGCCGGGACATCGCTGACACCGTCAAGGCAGCAGGCGCGACCCCGTCGATGCACGACGACAACCCTTTGCGGGGGCGTCCGTTGCCCGCCGACGTGTCGTACCTGATCGGGGTCGCTGACCCGCACGACCGTGAGGGCTTGGACTACCCAGGCAACCAGCCGCACAGCGTTCGTCACCCGTCGGTGATCGGGTTCGCCGCCCAAAGCTTCGGGTGTGTGGTCGGTGCGGGAACCACTATCGGCCCTGACGTCACCCTCGGGCGTCACACGCACATCGGTGCCGGCTGCACGTTGACCCGCACGACTGTCGGGGACTACTGCCAGATCGCCCCCGGTGTCGACATCGCAGGCGACGTCACCATCGGCGACCGGGTGTTCGTCGGCGTCGGCGCCACCATCAAGAACCTGATCACCATCGGCGACGACGCCGTGATCGGCGCCGGTGCCGTCGTCATCCACGACGTGCCCGCCTGTGCCACCGTCGCCGGGGTACCCGCCCGGGTCATCCACGGCCGGAGGGTCGCATGAGCTTCGTCCTGGGACTACTGGTCGGGTTCTTTCTGGCGACGTGGCTGGTCTGCGTGACGCTCACCGCGCTTATCCGCTTCATAGACCCAGAAGCGTGGGATGCGGCGCAGGACAAAGAGTGGGAACGGAAGATGCGCCGGTGACCGTCATCGCCGTGACGATGGTCAAGGACGAGGCCGACGTCATCAGCGCCACGATCGCCCAACTCTTCGCCCAAGGCATCGACCACATCATCGCCGCCGACAACCTCAGCACCGACCGCACCCGCAGCATCCTCGAGCGGTACGACAACCTCACCATCGTCGACGACCCCGAACCCGGCTACTACCAAGCCGACAAGATGACCCGCCTCGCCCGCCAGGCCTACGACATGGGCGCCGACTGGGTCCTCCCCTTCGACGCAGACGAGATCTGGTACGCCGAAGGCTCCACCATCGCCGACGCCCTCCACCACGCCACCGCCGACGTCATCATGGCCGCAGGGTGGGACCACATCGTCACCACCGAAGGCGACCAGCCGTTCAGCCCCTGGCGACGCGACCAGCCCCAGACGCTGTGCAAGGTCGCCTTCCGGGCCCGACCCGACGCCGAGCTCAACATGGGCAACCACGACGTACGCCCGGCGCACCTCACCCGCGAGGGCGGCACGCTCCGCTACCGGCACTTCCAATACCGCAGCCTCGCGCAGATGACCCGCAAGCTCCGCAACGGTCGTGCCGCCTACGAGGCCGCCGACATCCACCCGATGCACGGCACCCACTGGCGCGAGGGCGGGGCGCTGTCCGACGACGAGCTGGCCGCCAAGTGGGACGCCCTGTGCTCCGAGGAGGGCCTGGTGTTCGACCCGGTCCCGTGGGGCGCACCGTGACCGTCTCCGTCATCATCCCCACCCTCGACCCCGACGCACCACTCACCAAGCAGTGCCTACGCCACATCGGCGACGGCCCCGAGGTCATCGTCGCCCACGACACCAACCGCACCGGGTTCGCCGCCACCTGCAACCGGGGCGCCACCCAAGCCACCGGCGACGTGCTCGTGTTCCTCAACGACGACACCATCCCCCAACCCGGATGGCTCGACCCACTCGCCGCCGCAGTGCGCGACGACACCATCGCCGGGAACCTCCTCCTCTACCCCGACGGCAACGTCCAGCACTCCGGAGTGTTCCTGCGACGCCGCGGCCCCTACCTCGAGGCCTACAACCGCCGCACCGCCGCCCCCGCCAACGAGGTGCCCGCCGTCACCGGCGCCTGCCTCGCCATCGCCCACACCACATGGGACCGCCTCGACGGGTTCGACGAGGGGTACCGCAACGGCTACGAGGACGTCGACCTCTGCCTCCGCCACCGCCAAACCGGCGGGCGCGTCTGGTACGCCCCCGACTCCGTCGTCGTCCACGTCGAATCCCAATCCCCCGGCCGGTTCGACCACGTCGACCACAACGTCCGACTCCTGAACGAAAGGTGGGGTGACCTTGGCTGTGTATGAGCAGAAGCCCGGCAAGCTCGACCTGACCCTCGTCGCCGGCGACGACTTCGCGCTGCCGCTCACCATCACCGGCGACCGGTCCGCGTACACGTTCACAGCGAACCTCGAACCGACCCCCGGAGGCACGTCGGTGTCGTTCACCGCAGGGTCCGCCACCTACTCGGCAGGCACCGGGCTCACCTCCCTCACCCTCACCCTCACGTCGACACAAACCGATCCGCTCACCGGGTCATACGTGTGGGCAGCAAGGTGGACCGACGGGTCGTCCAAGCTCCGCACGTTCCTCGCAGGCGACGTCCGGGTGCAGTCCGAGGTGGTCGGCTGATGGGCATCACCGTCACCCCGTCGGTGTTCGACGTGACCGCCACCTCGTCACCCGTGGCCGTCACCGTCACCGGCGAGAACGGTGCCGCAGGCCAAGACGGCCAAGGGGTTCCCGCCGGCGGCAGCTCCGGCGAGGTGCTGACCAAGCAGTCCGGCACCGACTACGACACCGACTGGCAGCCCGCATCGGGCGGAGACGCCCCCTGGTCGTACGACTTCGACGCCCGCCACCCCGCCTACGCGAACACGAACATGAACACGTTCGTCGTGATCAGCGGCAGCCCGTTCGCCTACCAGTCGGCCCGCCTGCTCGACTCGTCTGGGTCGCCCGGTTCGGTGTCCTACAAGGTGCCGTTGACCGCCGGGACCTACGACTTCCATGTGGTGTTCTACCGCGAGACGTACATGGCCAACATGTCGTGCACCGTGGACGGCACGACGGTAGGCACCTGGGCCACGCAGGGTTCCCCCGGCGGTCCGGCGTTGTTGACCATCAGCGACGTGGCCATCGCGACGTCGGGAACGAAGACGGTCGCCGTGGTCAAGACGGCCACGAACAGCGACCTCGTGTACCTGTATGCGTTGCTGATTCGGAGGACGGCCTGATGGCGGCGACTGACGTGCTGACCGAAACCGAGGCGCGCGCCGCCGTGAACGCCGACGAGGGCTCCGCCGAGCTGGCGCTCCTCGTGTCCGCCGTGTCGGGTCAACTGGACGAGTTGTGCGGCCCGATCGTGCAGCGCACCGTCACCGGCGAAGCCCACGACGGAGGCGCGCTGGTGCGCCTCAAGCACGCACCGGTTGCCTCGGTGACGTCGGTGGTTGAGTACGACGGGACTGTGGCCACGACGGTGACCGCTGAGACGAACACGGCGAAGGCGACCGCCAACTACGTGTTCGATTCCAGAACGGGCCAGGTGCGCCGCCGATCGAACGGCTGGGACTACGCTTTCCCGGCCGGCCGCGGCAACGTGGTCGTCACCTACGTCGCTGGACGTGCTGCGACGACGGCGGCGGTGGACGCCAAGTTCAAGCAGGCGGCGTCGATGATGCTGCGGAACCTGTGGGTCGCCGAGCGTGCGTCGGGCTCCGAGACGTTCGGGGCGTTCACCGACGCGGGCGGTTCGGTCATCAATCCGCTGTACGGGCCCGGCCTGCTGAACAAGGTCGTTGCCCTGTTGCAGAACGAGATCGTTGACGGGGTCGCTGTCCTGTGAGCCGGGCCACTCTCGCCGACACCCTGGACGAGATGTTCGGCCTGGTTTCGGCGGGCGGTCAGACGCCCGTGCAGTCCCTCCTCGACGCCGGTGTGCGGTTCGTGCTCGACCACGAGCCGGGCGCGGCGGGTGTCCCGAAGCCGTGCGCGGTGACGATGGAGCCGGCCGGGATCGATCCGCTCGTGTGGGTGGTGCGGGTGCGGGTGTACGTCACCGGTGAGCTTCCACCGAAGGCGGCGCAGGACCAGATGGTCGCAGCGGTGGTTGCCGTAGACGCAGTGCTCAAGGCCGGTGAGGGGTACGGGCCGTCGTCGTGGCAGATGGGCTGGAACGAGGAACTGGGCTGCTATCTGGCGTTCTCGGACGTGCAGGTCGGCCGCGAGGACGGCTTCTAGGTGCGGGTCCTCGTCGTTCACCCCGGCCCCCACTTCTCCGTCGGCGACGTCCACCGGGGCTGGGTCAAGGGCCTCCGGGCCAACGGCTGCCAGGTGCTCGACTTCAACCTGAACGACCGCCTCGACTTCTACGACAAGGTCCACATGCCGGTCGGCGACACCTACGAGAAGCCCCTGGTCCTCGAGCAGGCGCTCCAGCTCGCCAACGAGGGCATCCTCAACTGCTGCTATCGGTTCTGGCCCGACGTCGTCCTCGTCGTCTCCGGGTTCTACGTCCTGCCCGAGCTGTTCCCCATCATCCGGGCCCGCCGGCACCGGCTCGTCATGTTGCACACCGAGTCGCCGTACGAGGACCAACGCCAGATCGGCCTCGCCGAGCAGGTCGACCTCAACGTCGTCAACGACCCCACCAACATCGAAGCGTTCCCCGCCGGCACCCTGTACATGCCGCACGCCTACGACCCCGACGTCCACCACCCCGGCCCGTCCGACGAGAAGTGCGATTTCTCGTTCGTCGGCACCGGGTACCCGTCGCGGCGCGAGTTCTTCGAGGCTGTCGACTGGACGGGGATCGACGCCCTGTTCGGGGGCAACTGGCAGGACCTCACCCCCGACTCGCCGCTGTACGGGTTCGTCGGTCACGACCTCGCCGAGTGCATGGACAACGCCACCACCGCCGACGTGTACCGCGGGTCCGCGGCGTCGGCGAACCTGTACCGCACCGAAGCTCAGGCGGCGCACCTGTCGCACGGCTGGGCGATGGGTCCCCGTGAGGTTGAGCTCGCAGCGTGCGGGACGTTCTACCTGACCGAGGCCAGAGGCGAGAACCGTGAGGTTCTGCCGATGGTCCCGACGTTCGACTCGCCTGAGGACTTCGGCGACAAGCTCCGCTGGTGGCTCGCCCACCCGGACAACCGCGGCCAGGTGGCGCGGGAAGCACGGGAGGCGATCGCGGACCGCACGTTCGCGAACCACGCCGCCCGGTTGTTGCAGCACCTCACCTGAACCACGGGGCCAGCGCACCCCTCCACTGATCAGCACCAACCCAAGGAGTGCGCACACATGGCTCGTATCGCTGGCCGTTCCGGTCGCCTGTACGTCGGTCTCGCCTCGGACACCGCTTCGGCGGAGCCCCTGGCCTACGTGTCGAAGATGACGATCGACTTCTCGACCGACAACTTCGACGTGACCGCCCTCGGCGACACCAACAAGCAGTACGTGTCGGGCCTGCCCGACTGCCAGGGGACCTTCTCCGGGTTCTTCGACGACGCCACCGCGCAGACCTACACGGCTGCGACGGACGGCCTCGCCCGCCGGTTCTACTGGTACCCCAAGACCCCGTCGACGGCCGGCCCGTACTGGTTCGGCACGATGCTGCCCGACTTCTCGGTCGACACCGACGTGAACGGTGCGACGGCGATCTCGGGGTCGTGGAACGCGGCGTCGAACGTGTACAAGGTCGGCTGAGCCCTGGCTTCGTCTGCTGATCAGTTGGCGAACCGGTTGGTGTCGGGTGGCCGTGCGGTCACCCGCGCCAACCGGGTCGGCGTGGAGAAGGCGTGCCTCGCCGGCAAGGGCGTGATGATCGCAGCAGCGTCCGGGGCGGGCCTCGGTTCCCCCGGCGGGACGCTGCGAGGCGTCGGCCGCTCCGGCGGGAAGTGGAACGTCCGCTACCGGGTGACCGGCTACGAGAACGTGGTGGGGGTGCTCCGATACACGGGCGCGGTCCACCTGATCAACAACGACACCGCCGCCCACGAGATCGCACCTCGCCGCAAGAAGGCGTTGGCGTTCCCTGACGGCGGGGTGCGCGGCGGGCCGGTGCAACACCCCGGCACCCGCGGCAAGAAGTTCTTCGAGCGGGCCGAGCCGATCGTCGTGCGGAACTCCGCACGGCTGATCCGCCAAGAGGTCCGTTCACACCTGGCCCGCACATTCGCTGGCTGACAACCCAGGAGGGCAGCGCACCAATGGACGAAGAAGAACTCACCGCCGGCCGTGTGATCGAAGCGGTCAAGTCCGGCGACTTCGACGGGAACCTCGTCGAGATCATCGAAGCGGTCCGGGTCCGGTTCCAGTTCGGGTCGACCGAGCAGAAGTGGAAGGTCACCTACGACGGTGAGGACATCACCCAGGACTCGCTGACGCTGGCCGAGGCGTCGTTCGTGGAGAAGCAGGCGGGCACGTCGTGGGCGTACATCAACCCGACGAACTCGGCCGGCGAGTGCCAGGCGATCATCGCCATGCACCTCCACTTCCGTCACGGCAAGCCCCGCAAGGAGGCCGTCGAGGAGGCGGGCCGCATGAACCTCGAGGCCGCCGTCGAGGCGGTCGGGTCGTACGAGGTGGAGCGCGCCCCAAAAGGCTCGGCTGCGTAGACGACTACGTGGCGGTGTTCAACCAGATGTTCCCGCAGTGGGGGCCGCCGACGGTGCGGGCGTCGCTGATGGGGGACCTGGATCTGTTGTGGCGTGACGTGGTGCACGACAAGGTGACGGAGGGCAGTGACTGATGGCAGGGCTGACCGACTCTCTCCGCATCCTGATCACGGCGAACGGCGCGCAGGCGGAGCGGGAGTTTGGGAAAGTCGGTGCGTCGGCGCGCCGGAACCTCGGTCAGGCGGAGACGTCGGCGCAGCGGTACGGGCGGACGCTCACGTCGGCCGGTGTCGCGATGGCGACGTTCGGTGCGGTCGCTCTGGTCGGCTTGGGGAAGGCGGCGCAGGCTGCCGAAGAGGAGCACGCCGCGTTTCTCCGGTTGGAGAACAGCATTCAGAACATGCCGGAGCTCGCGGGGGCGTCGACGGCTGCGTTCCTCGACCAGGCGGCGGCGTTGCAGGACACCACGAAGTTCGCGGATGACGCCACGGTGTCGGCGCAGGCGATGCTCGGCACGTTCCACATGACGGAGTCGCAGATCCTTCGGTTGACGCCGCTGGTGCAGGACTACGCCGCGAAGTTCGGGGTGGACCTGGTGACCGCGGCGAAGCAGGTCGGTCGGGCGGTGGCCGGGTCCGCTGGGGCGTTGCAGCGCAACGGCATCGTGTTGGACGAGAACGCATACGCGGCCGACCACTTCGGGACGGTCCTTGGAGCCCTCCGCGAGAACGCGGGGGGCTTTGCCGCGCAAGAGGGCGAAACTCTGACCGGCCAGATCGCGATCTTGAAGAACAACCTGATGGACCTGGCCGAGGGTGTCGGCGTGGGTGCCACCGAGGCGTTCTCGGACATGGCCGGCGCGGTCAAGTTCCTGTCGGACCGGTTCGACGATTTGGACCCTGCGACGCAGTCCGCGATCGGGCAGGTCGCCACTTGGGGGGCGGTGGGCCTCACTGCGGTCGGGGCGACGTCGTTCCTGGTGGGTCAGGTGATGAAGCTCGGGCCGGCGTTCTCGGCGATCGCTGGGCTCGGCCCGAGGCTGTACGCGGCGATCGCCAACGCTGTGGTGCCGACGACGGCGTTGACGGTCGCTACTGACGGTTTGGCTGCGTCGCAGTCCGCTGCTGCGGTGTCGGGCGGCGCGATGGCTGCGTCGGTGCTGGGGTGGTCGGCGGCTATCGCCGCTGCCGGTGTCGGCCTGTCGATCGTGGTGGAACGGACCGGCGAGCTGTTCGGTCAGGACTGGTCGTCTGGTCTGTCGACGAACGTGCACCAGTGGAACGGTGAGGTGGCCGACGCGATCGCTGCGCACCCGTCGCTGGTGGCGGCGTTGTCGACCGGGAAGCAGGCGTTCGAGGGGATCGGGACGTCGATGGCGCAGGCGTCGCAGAACCTCGATGACTTGTCGCAGGAGATTCAGGACTACCTCGACGGGGTGTTCGACCTGCCGTCTGCGCAGCGTGATCTTCGCCAGTCGTTCGACGACCTGTTCGGGACGCTGCTGACCGAGGGGCACTCGGTTGACGATGTGGCGTCGTCGTTGCAGGGGATCGTGGAGGCCACCGCTGGTGTGATCGCCGCTGGTGGGAACGCCGACGCTGCTGCGCAGTTGTCGATCGCCCGGTTGCGTGAGCAGAAGGACGCGGGGCTGATCACGGCGGACCAGTACCGGGACATGCGCGAGGCGATCCTGAACATCCCCGGCGTGTCGCGGACACTGTTCGAGAACAACGCCCCGGACGCCCAGCAGCGCACGATCGAGTACCGGGGCCGGATCTACACGGTCCCGCAGAACTGGGCGACGACGTTCCAGGCGAACACGGGGTCCGCCATCAGCAGCGTGCAGGCGCTGATCGACCGCATCCGCCAACTGAACGCCACGTCGACCGGTTCGATCGCTTCTCGCCTCGGGCAGATCAACGCGGGGTTGGCGGCGTCCGGTGAGTCGTCGGCGATCTCGTACAGCGACACCACGTTGGCCGCGGGTGGCGGTGGGCGTTCCCGGCTCACCGCTGTGGGCGCGGGCGGCGGGGGCGACATCGTCGTCGCCCCCGTCATCCTCGACGGAGAGAAGGTCGGTGAGGTCGTGGCCCGCAACAACCGCAGGTTCAACACCGGACGCGGGGGTGGCGGCTGATGCCCACCACCTTCCACGTCGGAGGCATCGACCTCGGCCGCTCCTCACCGCAGGTGTGGACGTCCGACGGCACACGGGCCCGCATCCGAGGCACCGTCCGCGAATCCACCGCCGGCGGGTTCGCCGCCGCGATGTACCAGCTCAAAGGCCTCCTCCGCAACGTCGACGAGCGTTCCGGGGTGCCGGTGGTCCCGTCGTCGGACTCGTCGCTCGCCGGGTTCTACCGGGTCGTGGGCGGCGATGTGGAGGTGACCCCGGCCGGGTACCGGTCGTACTGGGCGAACTACACCCTCGAGCTGGAGGCGTTGCAGGGCCGGGCGTCCCCCCAGATCGAGTCTCGCCTCCTCGGCGCGTTGCGGACCAACAGCCACAGCATCGCCGTGGGGACCACGGTGCCGTGGTGGGCGACCCCGACGGACGCCACGATGGACTACGTACCGGGGGCGACGGTGCAGACCCGCACGGGTGACGGCGGGTCCGTGAAGGTCGCGTACACGACCGACGGCACCCTGTTCCTCAACTCCACCCGGACGATGCAGTGCGGCGCGCCGGACTACTACGACATGGCCGCAAAGATCGAGGTGTTCGACGGGACCTCGTGGCGGATGATGAAGGGCCGCGAGATCGGCTCTGCGACGGCGGCGTCAACGACCGGTTGGCGGCTCACGAACGACCTCATGCGGGTGGTGTACGGCGGCGGGAACGCTCTGCTGTCGTTGACGCACTACAGCAGTGCGGCGTCGGCGTGGCAGAACACGAAGACGTACGAGCTGACCAGGGGGATCACCGGCGGGACGATCCAGGCGCTGGGCCCGTTCACGACGGTGTCGATCCTGAGGAACGCCCCGGAGTGCGTGATCCTCCGGTTGGGTGTCGAGCAGGACTCGACGACGTACCCGGCGCAGATCAACGTGGACCTCTGCTTGCGTCGTGGGGCGATGTGGGTCGACGCGACGGTGACCCGCGCCCCTGGTCAGGTGTCGTCTGCGGAGTCGGCGTCGGTCGATTTCCCGTTGGGTGTGCGTAGGTCGTCCACGGAGGCCGGCACTTCCCATACCAGCGGCGTTCATGCGACGTCGGCTGATGCGGGGACGGGCGGCGGGAAGTACATCCTGACGTCGCCGACGGCCACGACGGTCGACACGACCGTGGGGGGTATCCGTCAGGGCACCGGGGTCAATACGTTCCAGTTCATGGCGGGGTACGAGCCGTCGGGGGCGTCGGGGGCGAACACGTTCACGAACCAGGTGTACAGCTACTTCGCTGCGGTGGACGAGACGATGCGGATGGCGCGCCGCTGATGCCTTTCGAGACGGTGATGCAGGCGCCCGGGTCGTGGTCGTTGCAGTTGGCGGACGACACCCCGGAGTCGGTGAAGGCGTTGACGTCGCGTGCGTTCTCCGCGGTGGTGGTGACCCCTGCGCCGATCTCGTCGCCGGGGAAGCTGTCGGCCACGGATCTGGTGGGGTTGGCGTCGTTCACGGGGATGGTGTCGGGCCGGTCGCGGTCGCGGACCCAGGTGTCGGGGTTCGGGCCGGCGTGGCTGTTGACGCTCGCTCGAGCGCCTGCGGATCAGGTGGTGTCGAAGCGGCCGCTGTACGACGGGTCGAACACGTCGTGGATTCGGAACAACGTGCTTCGGATCGGTGTGTCGGAGTCGAACGGGTTGTCGGTGGGGTCGATCTCCTCGAGTGCGTCGCCGAAGAAACCGGGGCGTATCACGGCGGGTCAGACGCCGTTGGAGATCCTGGGGGATGTGTGCCGCCGGTTCGGGCGGAACTGGCGGGTGAACCCGTCGGGGACGCTGGATGTGAGCTCGTCGTTGTTCGTGTCGTCGCCGACGGTGATCGCGACGCCGAAGGGTGGTGGGCGGGATCTGAACGTGACGGGGTTGCCGTCGGTGGAGTTCGACGAGCGTGACGATTGGGACGATTGGGCGTCGGAGGTGACGACGCCGTTCACCCCTGAGGACTATGCGTTCGGGGTGTCGTACGCGGTGGGGGACACGGTGGTGGCGACGGACGGCACCTACTACGAGTGCAACACGGCGCACACGTCGTCGGGTGCGAATCTGCCGCCGGGGTCGAAGTGGGATGAGGTGAACCCGTACGGGGCGTCGACGCCGACGTCGAACCCGTATTTCGTGGCGTTCACGGGTGGGGCGCCGGTGGTGCGCAAGGTGGTGCAGGCGAGGAACGCGACGTCGTATGACGATGCGACGACGGTGGCTGATTGGCAGTTGGCGAAGGTGGATCAGCCGCAGCGTGAGATCACGTTGTCGACGGACGCGTACGAGTTGAAGGGGACGGCTGGGGGGTCGGGGCGGGTGAACCCTGGGGACATGATCTATGTGTTCGACCCGGACAACGATCTGTATTCGACGTCGACGCCGGTGTTGTATCAGGGGCGGGTGGTGTATCCGGCGACGGTGCGGGTGACGGCGGTGCGTGAGCCGATCACGGCGGATCGTGGGGTGTATTCGATTTCGTGGTCGGGGGGGAATTTCGTGTTGACGGATTTGTCGCCGTTCGTGGTGTTCGAGGATGGGCCTGCGACGGTGGAGCTGGGTGAGCCGAAGCGGTTGCGTCCTGAGGTGAGGGTTTCGCTGTGATGGGTTCCGTGGTCTACTCGTGTGATGGCCCGTTTGCGTGCGGTTGTGGTGGTCGTGGTGGTGTTGGTTTTGGGCGCGTGGTCGTGCCAGGTGCCGACGGATTCGGGTCAGGTGTCACCGGGTTCACCGGGGGCGACCGTGGCTAGCGGCGTCACGACCACCGGTCTGACGACGTTGCTGGCTGGCGAGGATTGGCACTACGTCGGCGAGGCCGGCGAGCCGGCGTTCGAGAACTCGTGGATCAACTTCTCCGGTTACCAGAAGCTGTCTTTTCGCATCAGGGAAGGCGGGATCGTCGATCTCTATGGAGTTACCACTGCCGGAACCCCCGGTGCTGCCGTGTTCACATTGCCGGCGGAGTATCGCCCGTCCAGCCCTCAGCTCCTTCCATCCGCAGGTCTCGTCGGCGCGGGTCCCGCTTCGGCAACCTTCATTCGGATACAGACGACGGGTGTCGTTTCGGCAACCAGGTGGTCAGGCACCGAACAGGACACGTTGATCTTTGCAGGGTCCTTTTACCTGAACGCGCCGGCAGCCGCCTGACCTAGCGGGCACCCCACAACACAACGACCACCCCGCCCACGGCGGGGACACAAGCGCGCCCCAGGAGGCACACATGCCCCGAGCCCTATGGCTCCCCGACACCCTGCGCGCCCACGGCCTCACCGTCCACGAAACCCCAGGATGGCAGAACCGTGGCAGCAGCACCCTCAACCCCAGCGGCGTCGTCTGCCACCACACCGCCTCAGCCGCAGGCAGCGACCACCCCGCCCTCGGCACCGTCATCAACGGCCGACCCGACCTCAACGGCCCGCTCTGCAACGTCCTGCTCGCACGCAACGGCGACTGCTACATCATCGCCGCCGGCACCGCCAACCACGCCGGCACGGGCGGCTGGCGTGGGCTCAGCGGCAACAGCAGCGTCCTCGGCATCGAAGCCGAGAACAACGGCGTCGGAGAACCCTGGCCCGCCCACCAGATCGACGCCTACGTGCGGCTCTGCGCCGCCATGTGCGACGGCGGCGGATTCACCCCCGACACCGTCTGTTACCACCGCGAGTGGGCACCCACCCGCAAGCCTGACCCTGCCGGTCCCGGTATCCCATCGGGTGACGAGTGGCGCAGGCGGGTCGCGGAAGCCCTCACCCAAGGAGACGCCATGACCGCCGACGACCGCGCCTACGTGGACGCCCACGACCTAAAGATCCTCATCGAGCTTAAGAAGACCGAGGTGCGGCTGACGGAGCGCATGAAGTTCAAGTCCCGCAAGACCCGCGCCGAGATCGCCGCCCTCAAGGCTGACATCTCCGCACTCGAGGCCAAGGTCGGCTGATGGCCGAGGCCCCGTGGTCGCTGCTGATCGTCAAGCTTGCCGCCACCGGTGACGTGATCGTCGGGGCTGCCGGGATCGCCGTGGTCATCCTCGGCGCTGACGTGCCAGACGGGGCGCTTATCGCGATCGGCACCTTCCTCGCAGCGACCGTCACCGGCATTCTTGGGTGGGCGCTGGTGACGCTGTGGAACCTGTCGCAACTGGTGGCCCGCATGTCTGAGCAGGTGAGCGAGCACGAACGCCGCCTTGGGGATGCGGGCGCATGACCCGCCTGTGGCTGTTCCTCGCCGACCTGATCGTTCCCCCGTCCGCTCTCACGTTTGGAGTGCTCGCATGAACCCCGCAAAGCAGAACCCGCCCATCACGGCTGCCGGTCTGGCCGCCGCGGTGAACGGGCTGATCGTGGCGTTCGGGCATTTCACCGACGAGCAGAACGCGGCGATCGGCGCGGTGGTGATCCTCGTCGCGGCGTGGGTCGCGCAGCGGTTCACGACGCCCGCCTGAGGGGGTGCCCCCGGCCCGAGTGTGGTGACGGGCCGGGGGCTGCTCCCCTAGCGGGGGATCTCGGCGCCTTGGGTATGGCGCAGGACTGGTATCCCATCAGGGGGCACCACGATGGCGACCCGCCCCTGTCCGATGGCGTACCGCACGGTGTACCACGTTCCACCGTGCAGTTGCTCATCCACCTCCTTGGGTGTGGCGATCAGGACGTCCGTCTCGTCCACGATCGCCCGGTTCCGATCCAAGTACGGCAGTGGGTCGCGAAAATGCCCGTGACTACACCACGCACGCAGTCGGTCGTCCTTCGGCGGATGGACCACGATCGTCGGCGTCTGGTCGATGGTGCATGCGATGTGGTCGGCGTCTGCGTCGGCGCCGACACAGTCCCCGTGATGGAACTCTGTCACGTCCAGAACCTCAAGCAGGGCTTGGACCATCACCCCTTGAGGGTGAGTCATTCCTTCGCGGGTTCCCGTGAATCCGACCTTCATGCGCTTCTCGTTTCGCTAGGGGTCCCGGTCACCACACCGGGGAGACCCAAGCGTAACACCCCGCCCACCGGCGAGCGGGTCACCACTGCCGAGGCCACACCCCCCAACGAAAGACAGGCCCTTGCGCCGACTCATCGCAGCACTCACCCTCACCATCACCCTCACGGCCGCCACCGCGTGCACCCCAGCACAAGTGACGGCCTTCTTCGCATCCCAAGGTCGGACCATCGACCAGCCCACCGCCGCCTACGTGGCGAGGGCGCTCACCGTGTGGGACACCCAGCAGCGCGCCCTCCTCGCGTACCTGACCGCGGTCGACCAGGCCCGCCAGGACGACCTCGTGTGGCACTGGGCCGGCGTCGCCCAATGCGAGTCAGGGGGCAACTGGGCGATCAACACCGGGAACGGCTACTACGGCGGGTTGCAGTTCCTGCTGTCGACGTGGCGTGTGGTGGGTGGCCGGGGGTACCCGCACCAGAACTCGGCGGGGGAGCAGGCGTATCGGGCGGAGATCCTGCGGCAGCGGGCCGGGCTGGGCCAGTGGCCGGTGTGCGGGCGGTACTACCGGTGAAGTCTGCTACGCTGCTTCGCATGGAGTCCGGCCTGTCCACCGCCCTGCGACCGTCCCCCGCCTAGCGGGGCAGGCACGCGCCCCGCTATCACCGGGGTGTGGCGCAGTGGTAGCGCAGACGGTTTGGGACCGTATGGTCGGGGGTTCGATTCCCTCCACCCCGACCACGTAAGAGCGACCAAGCAAGCAAGCGCCCCCGGCTTCGGTCGGGGGCGCTTCGCCGTTTTGGGGCTTGACCTGAACAACCGTAACCAACCACTCTCAGCCGGGAAAATGTTTCCGCCAAAGTGTTGACAGAGGTCCGCTGAGCGGTATTGAATGCCGATCATGCCGAACACCGCCACCTGGCGCATGGCCGACAGGCTCACGGGCGGAACGCTCGCTGACCTGATCGCCGCCTACCGCGCCGACGACCTGTCCCCCGACCAGATCGCCTCTCGGCTGTACGCCGAGCACGGCGTCGAGGTGGTGGGCCGCACGATCCGCCGCTGGATCGTGGACATCGACGGGTCCGCCGCCGACGGCCCCGAGGCCGCGTGATGGGCGAGAAGGCCCGACTCCGCGCCCAACTCATCGAAGCGCAACAGCAGCGCGACCGGGCCATCGGCCGCGCCGAACGCGCCGAAGCAGCAGAGGCCGCCGCCATCGCCGAGGCCAACCGCCTCCGTGTGCAGCAGCCGTCGCTGGTCGACCAGGCCCGCGACCGTGCGCTCCGGTGGCTCGACGAGCTCGCCCAGGCGGTCGGGCTGTGAGCCTCCTCGCCGTCACCCACGAGGCGGCCGACCTCGTGTTCGTCGCCGTGCTGTGCGTGGGCATGACCCTGTGGATCTGGGCGGGCGAACGGTGAGGCGGCGATCCGTACCGCGCACTCTCGTGCCGCGCTCGGCGGACCTCCCGCCGCTCGGATGGACCGTCACCACCCCGACCGACCCACCCGTGGATTGCTCATGGTGCGGTGCGGTGCTGGTTGAGTTGCGCGGCGTGTGGATCTGCCCGGCGTGCGACTGCCTGCCACGGGCGGGGGTCATCGCATGAGCAATCACCCCGACGCCTACCTCGAGCACCCCACCCACGTCCTCTACGCCGGCCGGTGCCTCACCAGCACCCAGTTCGTGGAGGCCATCCACCCGTCCAACCCCGCCCCGCTGCCCCGCGACGACCGCGGCGAGATCGCCCTGTCGTCGGTGGTGCCGGTGCAGCCGTGCCCGTACCGGCCGGTCGGTGGGGACGGGGCGACCGTCGAACGATTCCCCGGTGTCCAGCCGGGCCAGTTCCCGAACAGCACCGCCCCCGGGTCCCATCCGGGGGCGGCGTGACCCCGGACGCACCCGGGACCAGGAGCAAGTCAACCATGACCCCCACCCTCAACCTCGACACCCTCACCCTCGCCGCCGGCGGGCACTCCCCCGGAGCGTCGGAGATGTGCGTGATGGAAGCCGCGGCGTACATGGCCGGCGAACCGTGGTCGGACCACCCCCAGTGCGTGTCGCCGGTCATCGCTGCGTTCCTCCGCTCGTGGAACGACGCCCTGCCCGACGGTGACCGCAACCAGCTGGTCCGCTACCTCGCGAACGTCCACGACGGCGGCGTCCTCGGGACAGCGCCGGCCAGCCCCGAGCTGGAGAACCGCCGCTCGTGGCTGGCAGTCGACTGGTCGGTCCGGGTCCACACGCCCGCATGGCTGCGACTCGCCGGTCTCGACGACCAGGCTGCCACCCTCGAGAACCTCCCGGAGATACTCAACCCCACCACCGTCGCGGCGATCCGTCCCGCACTCGACGCGGTCCGCAAGGACGCGCGCGCCGCCTGGGCCGCCGCCTGGGCCGCCGCCCGGGCCTCCGCCTGGGACGCCGCCGGGGACGCCGCCCGTGCCGCCGCCGGGGACGCCGCCTGGGCCGCCGCCCGGGCCGCCGCCGGGGCCTCCGCCGGGGCCGCCGCCGGGGCCGCCGCCC
>ERZ869907.211-NODE-211-length-26081-cov-5.080074_pt1 | contig 26081 bp, 35 predicted proteins | sample MGYA00579309_ERZ869907 | MGnify/ENA primary metagenome ERZ869907 (study PRJEB32216, sample SAMN09231814) | wastewater metagenome | place: USA: Maryland | collected 2016-07-30 | study: EMG produced TPA metagenomics assembly of the PRJNA472060 data set (Reclaimed... | reverse complement strand
TGGTCAGCCGTTCCAATGGTCACTCGATCCCCGCGCTAACGCCCGCGCTCGTGCCTACTTTTTCGCAAAGTATCCCAATGGCTACCAGCGAACAGGGAAGTGGGAACGCGGGTGGGTGCTGCGCTTTGACCGCTCAGGGAATACGTTCGGTTTCACGTTGTTCGGCAACGGGCGCGAGAAAGAGTTTACGAGCGGCTTCCTCAATCGCACAGCGCCGAACCGTCCGATCATCGGTCACGCGCGGTCGGGTTACATCCCGATCAAGAAAACGGTGGACTACTGGACAGGCGCATATCAAGACGAGTATTCACGCGAGTTCCCCGTTTTCGTGAGCGGGTTACTCGGCAAGTAAAAAGCCCCGCTATTCACGGGGCTTGAGGTTGGGATTACCGGGTGGGCGTCGGTTGCTGTACCAATCGTCAAAATCATCGGGCGTGAACACCCATGTTTTACCGATCTTGTCAGCGCGCAAACTGCCATCGGCGCAAGCGTGTTTGATGAGGGCAGTTGAGAGGCCGCTTTTGCGGGCGGCCTCGGTGACGGTCAGGAGTTTCATTAGCGCAACCGGAAGGACAGATCGACCAACTGCTTACGGATGCTCGGCAGATACCGCTTGCTGTAGACCTTCTGTAAGTCGGTCGCGCGGGCTTTTGCCTCACCGAGAACCATAACGCGGCTGTAAGCCCAATCAATCATCTTGTCTTCGGCGGCGCGCAGCGCGGTGTAGAGTTCGTCAGACTTGAGTTCGTCGCTAACGGTGATCTCGATGTCAGTGTATTCTTCGATGCCGCTGTCGCTGTCAAGCAGGTGGGCGAACGGGGTGAGGCGGGCAGTCTTTTCAGCAATCATGATTTCATAAGCGGTCTTAGCGGTCATGTAAGCTTTCTGCGTGCTGTTCATTTCGTATCTCCTCAATCACTCAATCAATAACTCTATTATACCGATAACGGTACAATTGTCAAGTACCTAGTTTCATCCCCCTACAAAATAGGGGTAACAACCTATCGCATATCCTGAGAGCGCTGGCGGGACGCTGGCGGAAGGAGCTATCTAACCGAAAGGCGATCCCGCCATGCACGAGAAAACGTGTTCCGTTTGCGCGTGTACGTTTTACGACGACGACGTGCGCGCGAACTTCAACGCCCACCCGCAGACGGCGGACGGGCTGCGGCCTGACTGCAAGACGTGTCAGGCGATTGACAATGACATCTACTACGACCGCAACCGCTTCGCGATTCTCGATAAGCGCTATGAGGAATATCACGCGAACATCGAAGAGAAGCGCGCCTACTTCGCACAGAAAGCGCGCGAACGTCGGGCACGCCAGCGTGACGCGCTCCAAGCTACGGCTTAAATGTTCAATCAGGCAAACCGTAAACAAACGCATACGCTGTGTTCAGACGCAAACGTGAACACAGGAGCGCCGCTATCGAGAATGACCCCGCAAGCGCACAACCCCATGTACAGAGAGAGTAGGGCGTGATGAGTGACCTGATGAGCGATACCTCAACCGAACAGAGCGCAGACAGCACAGGCGAACGCCTGATCGCCTTCGGCGGCGCGATCAAGTCCATCAACGGCAACGAGATTGCAGGCTTCCTCGTGGAGCCTCCCGAAGACGGCGTAAGCGATTTGCAACGCGAACGGTTTGCGGCGGACACGGATTACGCGCTTGACCTGTACGCCGAGCGTCCGCTCCTGTTTCATCACGGCCTCGATGATGGCGTCGGCACGAAGAAGATCGGCGTCATCAAGTCGCTAACCCCGCGTGACGGCGGGTTGTGGTTACAAGCCATCCTTGACGAGCGCAACGAATATGTGCAGTACGTCAAGAAGCTGATCGACATGGGCGCGTTAGGGTTCTCTAGCGGGAGCCTGCCGCACTTAGTCGAAATCACGCCCGACGGCACGATTAAGCGTTGGCCGGTGGTCGAGGGGTCACTGACCCATACGCCCGCTGACCCGCGAACGAAAGTCATGACGGTGAAATCTTATCTCGACACGATCCCGCACGACGCCGACACGGTAGGGCAGAGGGGCGTTGACGCGCCCGCCGAACCCGTGAAAGCGGAAACCGAGATCGCGGTCGAAACCGAGAACGAACAGCCTACGAACGAAGGATACAAATCGATGACCCCAGAACAACTTTTCGCGATGCTCTCCGGTGTTGGGATCAACCTGACCGCCGAACAGCAGGCGATGCTCCAACAGCAGCTCGGCGGCGAAATGCAGGCCGTAGATACCGCCAGCATGAGCGAAGATCAAGTCATGGCGAAGGCGCAAGAGATCGCGGCGAAAGCGTGGGATCTCATCGAAGAACAGCGCAAGCGTGAACGCCGGATGCAGACCGAAGTCGTGAAGTCCCTGCAAGCGCGTATGAAGGACAGCGACGAACCGCCCGCAAGCAAGGCGGCGGGGTATCGCGGCAACGGCAAGATCGAAGTGGGCGACGACATGCGCTATCATCACCTGTCCGCTCAGGATATGGTCTTCGGCGCGAACCTCCTGCACACGGCATACAAGTCGGGCGTGGGCGGCGGAATCAGCACGGATTTCCTGCGCGCTGCTTATGACAAGGTAGACAAGGCGACCGATTACCAGAAAAGCGGTTACGGTGACAACGTTGCCGTGAAGTCGGCTCTGCGCCGCGAAAGCGCGATCAAGGCGGATGAAATCTTCGCCGCCGGGTTGACGAATAACGGCTCGTACTTTGTCGGCGTCGCTTACGAAACCCAACTCTGGGAAGCGGTTCGGCAGGCAGTGATCTATCAGGATTGGCTCAGTATGGGGATGATGGAAGTCACCATCCCGCAGGGCTATAACTCGATTTACATCCCCACCGAAGGTACTGACCCGACGTTCTACAGCCTCGCGGAACTGAACGACGAAACCAGCGATGAACGCCTACCCGTTCTCGCGAAGTCGAGCAACGTGACGGCAACCCGTCGCCAGTTGACGCCCGGTTTCATCGGCGCGCGTGTGTCGTTCACCGATGTCGTTGACGAAGACAGCCTGATCCCGGTGCTCCCGTTCCTGCGCGGCAAAATGGAAACGCGTGGACAGGAAATCATCGAATATCTGATGCTCAACGGCGACACGGAAGCGAGCACGACCAACATCAACTATGACGGGTCGGCGGTATCCGGTCTTGCGGATGCGAAGGGGCGTAATCGCGTCTTCACCGCGTTCGACGGGTTCCTCAAGTATCCGCTCGTAACCGTGACCGCGCAGTCGCGCTCCGGCGGCGCATTCGATGAAACGGATTTCAGTGAAACCCTGAAGCTTCTCCCCGCCGCGCAGCGTACCGCCCGCGAACGTCTTGCGTTCGTGATTGATCCGGATACGCACATTGCCGCGCTCAATATCCCGGCCTTCAAGTCGCGCGATGTGTACAACCCCGCGACCATCGAAGCGGGCACACTGTCAGCGGCGTACCGCGTTCGCGTGATGGAAAGCGGACAGATGGCGACGGCGGACAGCGACGGCAAGATTACCTATAACGGTAACGTTGCCGAGCGCGGGCGTATTCTGCTCATCCGCCCCGATCAGTGGGCTATCGGTCGTAAGCGCGAAATGCGGACGGAAGTTGCCCGCGACATTGACGCGCAGGCGACGGTCGTTGTCTCCACCATGCGCTTCGGCATGACCTACCGCGCCTCGACGGGCTGCGCCGCTGTGACCTACAACCTCACGATCTAGCGCAAGCAGGGCGGGGTAACACCCGCCCTATAAGGAGCAATCATGACGAGTCGGTTAGCAGTTATCAAAAACAAGGGCGCATATTCACACCCGGTCGATGAGTTGACCGCAACCCGCGCGATCAGTATCAAGTCGGGGGTCGTGCTTCTGAACCACATCAGTACGATTATCGCGGCAACCTTAGCCGCACCTGAACCCGGCGACGAACTGTTCATCATCGACAGCAGCGCCAGCGGGACGGCGGCGCATACGGTTACACTACCGAGCGGCGTTACATGGGACGGCACAAACAACACCGCAACCCTGAATGCACCCGGTGAAGCACTGCATGTCGTAGCGATCAGTACGACGCGTTGGTTCATCATGGAAAACATCAGCAGCGTCGGTCTCAGTACGGTCTAAGGGGTGACACATGACGGTATCAAGCAGTACCACGAGCGGTTATAGCCAGCTCAATCTTGCGCAACAGGTCTTGACCGCCAGCGCTGCGATTAAGAGCGGCGTCCGCACGATCATCCTGAACAGCGCGACCGCGATTACGGCGACGTTTCCGAGCGCCCCCGGTGACGCTGGCGAGGTGTGGTTCGTCCACAATGTCAGCACGGCAGCGGCGGCAACGCATACGCTTACGCTGGCTAGCGGCGTGACCTTTGACGGCACGAATCAATCGGTCGTCTTGTACCCCGGCGCGAAAGCGATCCTGCGTTCTCTGAGTACCGATCAGGTCGAGATTGACTATATCGGCAACTCGTTTCAAGAATTGACGGCTACGGGTGCTATCCGTCCATCCCGCAAGGGGGTGATTGGGCTTAACCATGCCAGCGTGATTATCGCGGCAACGTTGGCAGCTCCGCAAACGGGTGACGAGTACTTCATCATCGATACCAGCGCGACGGGCACAGCGGCACACACGGTGACGTTGCCGAGCGGGGTGACGTGGGACGGCACAAACAGAATTGCTACCCTCAACGCCTTGGGGGAAACGCTGCATGTCGTAGCGATCAGCCCCACGCGGTTCCTTATCTTGGAAAACATCGGCTCGGTGGCGTTCAGCTAACGATCAGAGTAGGGGCGGGGTATCCCCGCCCTGAAGGATAAACGATGGGTGAATATCGGCTTTCGATCACTACAACAAGCGGCGGAAGTACAACCGCTGCAATAACAACGCAACCCGTTCGCGGATTTTTAACCGGGATGCAAGTTGTCAACGGGGGAGCGGCAACGCCTCAGTTAATCCTCTCGGAAACGACCGGGTTAGCGCGGACGCTGTACACAAAAACGCTGGCAACGGGTACGTCGTACCACTACCCATCAGCTACACAACATAAGTCAGACGGCACAGATGCGACATCACAGCAAATCTACTTCATTGGCGGCGACTATCTACAAGTCAGTATCGCTAATGGTACGGCAGCAACGCATACGATCATCATACAGACAGCGGAGTAGCCAAGATGCAAATCGAAGTGCTGCGCAACTTTCGCGGACGGATGACGGGTGAACAGTTGATCCGACCGGGTATCTACGACGCCGACGATCCCCGCGTTTACGGGATCGCAGACTACCTCGTCGCCAACGGGCACGCCCGCGTGATCGCCGTTGACCCGCCTCCGGTCGCAGACGTGGAAGCCGAAATCGAGACGACGGAAGCGGAAGCGGAAGCGGCGGTCGAATTTGAACCCGTCGAGAACACCCGCGCGGTTAAGCGTAAGGCTAAGTAGCCATGAACTACGCGCCCGATCTCGTTACCCTCGACTACGTGCGTCAACACCGCCGCCTGCAAACGACGGAAACGACCGACGACGCGCTGTTGCAATCGCTCGTCAGCGAAGCGAGCGCGGAGTTTCAGCGGCAGATTGACCGCGTGTGCTTGCCGTATGTGGTGACGAACGTGTTCGACTATCAAGCGCCGTATACGCTCACGTTTCGCGGTTACGATTTGCTGGCGGTGACGACGCTGACCAACGGTGACGGGGCGACGATCAGCGGGAGCGAGTACGTACTGCGCAGCGCGAACGTGTATCCGAAGTGGCGGATCGAACTCAAGGCGAACGGCACGTCTACGTTTACGTGGGACGATACGTGGCACGAGGCGATCAGCGTCGCGGGGGTGTGGGGCTATGTGCCGAACTATGCGGCGTTCTGGACAGACACGGGCTATGACATCCCGGTCGGCAACATCACGTCTTCGAGCACGTCGTTTACGCTGGCGGCAACGTCGGCTTTAGAAGTCGGCATGTACATCAAAGTGGACAGCGAAGTGATGCAGATCACAGCGCTTGCGCCGACGCAGGTCACGCATACCCGCGCCGAACTCGGCACGACGGCAGCGGCGCATACGGCGGGCGCGGCGATCACCCGCGCGAACGTGTTAGCCGACATCATGTTTGCGGTGCGCGAACTCGTGGTGTATCAGTACCTCGCGAAAGATCGCGCGGGCGGACGGGTGACGGTTTACGACGGCGGCACGGTGGCGGTCGAAGACCTCGATCCCCGTGTGCAGAGAGCGGTCGCGGATCATCGGCGTAAGCAGATCGTGAGCGTGCGCTGATGACGCTCATTGAAACCATTGGCGACCGTATCCACGCGATCAACGAAACGATTGCGGGCGTTCGCGCTGACCGCTATTTTGACACCAACAGCCAACAGGGGACGCTTCCCGTGCTTGTGCCTGTGGTGGGGCGTATCGTCTCAACAGATCGCTTGTATGAGGGGTTCCGGCGGATTACGCGCCAATGGTCGCTGTATACCTATGTCTGGAACATGAACGCGGGGTTGCCTTCACGCAGCGCGCAGAAGAAAGCGGAAGCGCTCATCGAAGAAATCGAAGGCGCCTACGACGTGCGCGACCGTTTGCAGTTGAACGGGGACATCCCCGACTATGTACACCGCGCGCTGTTGGGTGATGACAGCGGGATCACCGTGCGCGATGACGGGTTAGCGGTTATCGAATTCCCGCTCTTGGTAACGTATGACCGCGCCGTGACATTGGAATAGGCGCAAGGAGTAAGCAATGGCACTCGATAATATCACGTCGTGGTTTGCAGGGGGGTTCGAGCGCTGTCAAGCGGGAACGATTGACGGTGACGGCTATTTCACTGGCGACGACGGATCACCCGCATCGCTCACAGGTTCGGGAATGCTGCAACTGGCAGGCGCGAACGTTGCGACCGTGCCCGCGCCCGCCGCGCGTTCGATTACGCCGGAAGGCGACGACGGCAAGGTCGGTACGATCATGCTCGCGTCGATTGACACGATCCAGTTTGAACTCGGTCTCAAGGTTCATAACGCGACGTTTTCGGCGCTTGTGCAGGGCACGACGAACTATGCCGAGGAAGAATGGACGTTTACCCACTTCGATCCTGACACGCCGACGTTTCGCACTATGTGCCTCGTGTTCTCGCGTAAGGCGCAGTCGAAGGTTGCCGCGTCGCCGGGGCAGGGGTACGAACATTTGATCTTGCCGAACTGCCAGATCAGCTTTAACGGCGTCGGGCAGTTGCAGACGGGTGTCAACGAGGCGACCTATAACTACTCGGTCACGGTTGACCGCTCTACCAAAACTCCGTGGGGTCGCGCGTTCTCGTTGACGAATGACGGCACGGTTGCCGTTAGCGGGTTGACGTTCTTCACTGAACATCGTTGGACAATGCACGCGTTCACCGGGGATAACAGCGATGTGAGCGTTGTCGTGAATTATACGCCGATTTCGAGCACGCTGAACACGAAGAACCTCGTCTACGTCAACGGCACGAAGGAAACGACGGGTGTCACGATCAGCAGTAAGACGTTCACTTGGGGCAGCGCCCCGGCGTCGGCGGCAAAAGTCGTGATTGCTTATGAGCACTCGCAAAGCTAAAGGATAACCGATGACAGAACGCACGTTCACTTACCGGGACATCACGGTCGTTATTCACCGTGCAAAGGTTCGTGATCGTCTGGTGCGTGATACGGTGCTCGGCAAACTGCAACGGGACGGCATTGGAGATGCGCCGTCCCGTTTTGCGTTTGCGACCGCTGTCGCGCAATCGACGGTCACGGGGATGCAGTGGGTTGACGCCAGCGCGGACGCTGAAGAACTCAAGGCGGCGTTTAATCGCTGGTTAGACATGGATGGCACACTCTATGATGAGTGGGATCACGCGCTCTACGTCGTCAACCTGCCCATGAACAACCCTGATTTACTCCCCCCTGAACAATTGACAGCCGAAAAAAAAGACGAGTAGCCGATACTCGTCTCGCGTTTCAGGGTGACGCCGAAAGCGTGATCGAGCGGTTTGCAAAATCGCTCATGGGGCTAAACACTGACACGAAAGACGCCAATCTTCAGGATTGGGGTTTGCACTACCCGTTCCACTACATCTACCCGATTTTCGTGCGCTGGTATCGCTCCGATTTCCACGCGTTACCGGACGCGGGCGGGTATGACGATCAAGACCCTCAGAAAATGGACGACCTCTATATCCTGCTTGGCCTGTTGGATTTCCACATGCGCAAGTTAGACCCAACGCGCCGACAGGACGAACCAGACCGTTTCGACATCTACGATTAAGGTAACGCTATGTCAGAGAGTCGCGTGCAGCTTCTTCGGTGGCGTATGCAACTAGAAGGGGAGCGGAATCTCCAAACCGCCGCGCGTCTGGTTGACGATCTCCGGTCGGAGATGGTTGACTTGTCGCGGGCGGAACAACTGAATACGCGCATTGCGGATTCTCTCGAAACCGCTGTCAAACAGCAGAATACCGCGATCCGGTCAACGGTGGACGCCTACAACGATGCCACGGTTGCCGCGAAACGGTACGGCGATGCCGCCGACGATGCCGCGCGTAAGAACTTAGAGAAATCCCGTCAGAGTATTGGCGATTTCTCAACGACGTTCGGCGCGGCGGCGTCCGCGTTCGGCGGCGGTGGCAGTGGCGCGTTATCGTCGGTTGGGGACTTGCTCGGCTTAGTTGAGTACATTCCCTTAGCCGTACAGGGGCTATCAACGCTCAACCCCGTAATGCTGGCGTTAGCGGCGGCGGCGGGCGGTGTCGCGTTGGCGTTGGGGGAATACAACCGTCAACTTGACGTGCAAAAGAAAGCGCTTGAATCCGCATTCACGGCGCAGGATCGCTACATTGAAGCGCTGAAAAATTACAACAGCGCACAGGCGCAAGCGGCACTCGACGCCGAAAACGAAAACCGACGGTTCCTTGTCATCGAAGCGAACAACACGCAAGCGGCAATCTGGGAAGCGTGGGATCAAGCGGTCGCGACGTTTGGGGAAGTGGGCGCGCGGTCTTTGCAGGCGCTCGGACAACTCCCCACGAACGCGCTGCAAACGCGCCTTGATGAACTGAACGGGCAGATTGCCGAGAGCGAAGGCTACCTCATCCGCTTGCGGGGTGGTCTCGAGAACGGCGCGTTCGCCGCCAACGATGCCGCCGAAGCCGAGGCACGGCTCGCGGCAGAACGCGAAAAGCTGGCGCAGATCACCACAAGCGCGGCGGTACGTGCGGACGCGCTGACCGCCGAACAGCGCGAAAAGCGCATTGACGAGATCAACCGCGAAATCGAACTCTTGCAGATTTTCGGCGGGTCGAGCGAAGAAGCCCAAGCCCAGATCGCGAACCTGACCGCCGAGGCGGACGGGTTGCGTATGGTGTTTCGGTCTACCGCAGACGCGGCGGCGGAGTTAGCGGCGCGCACGGCGGCGATCAATCAGCAGACCGAGAACTATTTCGACGCGGTGACGGCAACCGTCAAGGCAGAGGAAGAACTCTTTAAGGCGCGGCAAGAATCGCAGACGGTCTATGATAAGTACGTCGCTGACAGTCTCAAGATTTCACAGGATGCCGAGGAACGCTATCAGCAGATCATGGCGGACGCGGGAGAGAATCGCGCGAAAATCGTTGAGCGTACCGAGAAACAGATCGCCAAAATTGAGCGTGACAGCGGACGTGAACGGTTTAACGCCGTTGCCGAACGCGACGCGCTCACGGCGTATCTGGCGGCGCAAAAAGCCGACGAACAGCTAGAGGATGCAAAAGACGCGCAGGCGGATCAACTCGAAGAGGCGCAAAAAGCGCAGGATAAGCAAATGCAATCCTTGCGCCAAAACCTCAATAAGCAAACCGCCGCTCTCGACGCGAGTTACCGCGCACAGATGCAGATTGCCGCTAACGCGGAATCGCGCAAGCTCGTTGACCTCATGAACGCGAAGAACACCGAGGCGCAGATCGCACAATACGGGTCAGGCGGTATTCGCTCGATTTACTCTAATTTTTGGGGAGCGCTCACGTCGGAAACAGTGAACGGCGTCACCGCGATCCTGACGCAAGCGCGGCGTCTGGTGGGCGGCATGGGCGGTACTCAGATGTACGTGAACGGCGTGAACGCGGGATCACCCGCCGCCTATGATCTCTACAACGTGAGCAGCACGCGCACGACGACGCAACAGGTGTTTAACCAGATGTTCGATACGCGTTTCAATCAGACGATTACCCAATCGCGCGTCATTACGAGGGACTAACCATGTCACGCTATTATGCCATTGGCAGCACCCTCGCGGGTATGGTCAACATGTCCACGTATTTTCGCTACCCGCCGAAATCGGTTCGCAGCGCACAACCCGCGCCGCTGCTCGGCGGCGCGCGGCGGCGGTCGCTGGCGGGGCTAGGACGCGCGGACGGTCACATCAACAGCAACCTCGTGTTGGACTTTGCGTCTCAATCCGAATACGAAACGTTCGTGTACGCCGTGTTCGGATCGTTCACGACGTTCTCGGTGGCGCGGTACTTCACCCTGTTTGACACGAGCGGACACTTTAGCCCGTACTACGGATACATCGAACAGCCCACGATCAATTGGGAAACCTCCGACGCGCTGACCAACGTTGTATTTCCGCTTGCCAATCTCGTTCTCCAATCGGCAACGAAGACAAGCAACTTCACCGTCACCACGAGCACGCGCCTTCTGTACGCCGACACCGCCAGCGGGTCGATCACGTTCGCGCTGCCAGCGGTGGCGGGCGTGAACGCGAACACGGTGTTCTCGTTCGTGAAGACGGCAAGCGCCAATAACATGGTACTTGACCCATCGGGTAGTGAGACGATAGAAAATGCAAGCACGCTCACGGTAACGGCGCAATACGAACGCGTTGACGTGTACACGGATGGCAGCGCATGGTATCGGCTATGAACCTACTCCCCGCGCAGACATTGAGCGGTGACAACCGGATACACGTTAGCAAGGCGGAACGACTGTTAACCGCCTTGCCGACGGGGAGCGTCGATCTCGTCCTAACGTCGCCGCCCTACGACAATCTACGCAAGTACAAAGGTTTCTCGTGGAACTTTGAGTACATCGCACAGCAGAGTTATCGCGTATTGAAGCAAGGCGGCGTTCTTGTGTGGGTAGTGGCAGACGCCACTATCGACGGGTCGGAGACGTTCACGAGCTTTCGACAGGCGTTGTACTTTCGCGACGTAGTAGGGTTCAACGCTCACGATACGATGATCTACGAGGCAGCGGGAACAGGCGCTAAGGGTAGCAATTACGCTTACTGGCAGGCATTCGAGTACATGTTCGTGTTCTCAAAGGGGAGACCGAAAACGGTTAACCGAATTGCAGACGTAAAAAACAAAACCACCGACCTGATCCGATCAGGTCGGTGGCGCGAAAACGGTAAGCGTGAACGTCCGCACGCCACAAAAGAATGGGGGATCCGTACAAATATATGGCGCTACAACGTTGGTTTCATGGATCACTCGGATAAGACCGGACACCCTGCCCCATATCCTGAAGCGCTAGCCAATGACCATATCATCTCGTGGACAAACGAGGGCGATACCGTTCTCGATTTCTTCATGGGGAGCGGCACAACTGCGAAAATAGCAACGCTCAATAATCGCCGCTTTATCGGTTGTGACATTAGCGCCGAATACGTCACCATCGCTCGTGAACGCGTTCGCAAGGCGCAATCGGAAGCGCGGCAACTAGAACTTATCGCTTAGGGGCTAACATGCCATCACAAACGAGCAACTTAACCGCGATCCGCAGTTCGCAGCGCGTCAACGTCTACATGAGCGTGATGACGGGGAACGCCGTGCTCACGGGCGCGGTCAGCGCCAGCGCGGACACCGTGAGCGCGTTGAACGTCGCCTACACGCTGTCCACCGGAGACGCCGCCGACGTGCGACCGGGGATGCGCGTGGTCGTCGCCACGAGCGGCGGCGTTTACAAAGGCACGCTCTCAGTCCGCTATGCAGGCAGCATCACGAGTACGAACCTCCCGATCCGAGAAACCAGTTACGGCGAGACGCAAATCGTCACGGGTGATCTGTTGACCGTCTACGACGACTTCGTGCTGTCCGATAAAATTCCGGCGGCGGATGAGACGTTCGCGCCGGATCATACAACCTACAGCGATCAGAACAGCGATCCCGCGCCCATCGTGGTCAGCGGCGGCGCGTGGGCGGGTTGGCTCGGCAGCGGCGGAACCGTTGACGTTCAGTTTGCGGGGAGCGCGTCGTATACGGTCGATCCCGACAGCGCGGGCACGGTGACGCACGCGTGGTCATGCGACAGCGGCACATGGGACGACGACACCGATCCCGATCCCGTGCTGACCTTGAGCGCGGCGGGGAGTTATCTAGTCATTCATACCGTGACCGACAGCACGAACTCGAAGACGGAAACGCAGTATACGCGCGTCCGCGTGCACGATGCGAACGACCCGCCGTATCAGGTGACGCTGACCAACGTGAGCGGCGACCTCGCGAACGGGTGGACAACCGCGTTCAACGTGTACGAGAACGCGGCGCTGACAGACATCCCCGATGGCTCCCCCGTGATTGTGTGGCAGGAAGCGATTGCAGGCAACAGCGGCGGCTATGACATCGCCAACGTCTACGGCGCGAAAGTGCCCTCGCGGTCGCATATCGTGATCGCGGGTTACTTGCGCCGCGACACGTCACGCGGTGAAGACGGCGTGAACGACCTCGAATTTGAGGTAATTAGCCCACTAATGCGACTGGCAGAACTCGCGGGGTTCTCAAAGGTGCTGCTCTACGGCGCATCCCCTAGTGATTGGCAGACGATCAAGGGGTTGACGGTCAAACGGGTGATTATTCATCTCCTGCGCAACTACTACAACGTCACCAGCCTACACGATCTCGTATTCGACGGGTTCGAGGACGCCAGCTACTCGGCGTTCTACGTCACCAAAAACACGGTGGTTGAGCAGGTGCGTGAACTCGCGGACAGCCGCGACGGGCGCGTGATTACTGACCGCACTGGGCGCATTGAGGTACAGTTGCGCCTTGAGTTTACGCCGCTGGCAGATCGCGGCGCGATTACGACCACGATGACGCTTTCGGCAACGTTGGACATCATTAACTATGAGTTTTCGCGGTCGCACTTCGGCACGCTGGAAACGTTTCGTGCGCGCGGGTTCACGGCGGCGACGGATGCCGCGAACGCGTCACCGATGTTCGCGCGGTGGCCTGCGTCACCTGCACGCGGTAATCAGTCACCGACGATTGAAAAGCTGATCGTGGATGACATGACGGATCTCCTGTACCGCTGCGCACTTCGGGCAGCGTGGGAAAACTACGCCTATTACAACGCGGGCGGGGCGTACAGCTATGCGCCCGAAGTGCGCTTGACGCTGTTTGGGTCTTACGCGCATCTGTTCCAGTTCTACCGCGAAACCGTGTTCACGCTCGGTATCGATAATCTGCGCGGCGTGGATCTCACAGCGGCGACGTTCTATTTTACCGTGATGAGCGTGACCGTCGATTACGCCGACGGCGCGGCAACGACCACCGTCGTCTTACGTGCGCTGACCCATGCGCAAGGGGCGGGCGCGGTGGACGATACTCCGGTCGCGGATAGCGTCGTCATCAGTGATCCGCAGATTACGTTTCCGCCGATCACGACTACGCCGTCGGACGACTTCAATCTCGGTAGCAATACCTATGACATCGGGTTTGTATCTGACGACGGTTATCTGTACCTCGCGGATACGCGCCCCACGCTGCCTACGTGGTCACGCTACAGCCTCGCCTCGCTCGGCATGGCAGGCACGCCCGTCATGTACGTGATCGACGCGTTTAACCCCGCCAACGGCGTGCTTGGCACGTCTACGAAGGCGTACAAGGCGACGAACCTCGGCACGGGATCGCGGGCACTGGCGAACGAGTACAGTCTGCGCTACTCGACTATCTACCGCAGTCTGCAAAGCGAGCGCGGCGTAAGCGGGTTCTTCGCTTGCGTATCGCACGAAGATAACGCCCGCGTGGATATGGACTACACCACGAACGGCGGTACAAGTTGGACGCAAGTCTCAAACATCGGCGGCGATTGGCCGGGGACAACGGGCGATAACATTTATCCCGGTTGCTACGTCTACGCGGGAACGGCGGGTAAAGTGCTGTTTGGGGCGTTGTCTGGTACGGGCACAACGTCTACCGGGCGGATCAAGGTTTCGACCGATTACGGCGCAACGAGCAGTGACTTTGACAGTAACACGACGGTCGGTTTCATCAGCGACATTCATTGCCCGTTCCAAGATGAAAGCATTACCTACAGCGGCGGTATCATCTCAGCGGGCTATTCTAACTACCGCCTCTACAAAACCATCGGCGGCACGCGCACCGATGTGTCGCCTTCCGACGGGGCGGAATACTACGGCCCGTCGTATCAGTTCGGCACTAAGACCTGCGACGTGGACAAAAACAGCGTTCTCTTAGCGGGGCAGAACCGCGACAGCGGCACAATCAAGTTTGGCGTATGGCTTTCGCGTAACGCGGGATCGTCGTGGACGAGCATCGTCAGCGCGGCAACGGGCGTCAAGTATCACGCTTGCACGTTCGCGGGGGATAACCCCAACGTCGCGTGGCTGTGGGGTGATGACGGCACAATCGCGGTGACGCGTAACCTGAACGCGACCACGCCGACCATTCGCGATCTCAGCGGCAACTTGTCATCGTTCACGTCGCCGTCGGTCGGTCGCGTGCTCAATATCTTCGGGGTCTAGGATAAAACCATGCCACGAGCAACAGTAGAAGACAACGCGAAACTGATCGCGGACGCATTCAGCGGCGTTACCCATACGAACCCGCGATCCCGCGCTCTCGGTCGCTATACCAACGGCGTCCTCGAAAACACGACGAACAGCGAGTTAAGTGGCGCGTTCGATTGGGTGTTTGACCCGCTTGACCCGCTGCGCTCATCCGTGCCCGTGCTCAATGTCAAGACGGAACACGCGCCGGGGTTGGCGGTCATTGTGGCATACAACCGCTACACGAAGCAGGATGAGGTCACGGGTATCGACACCGGGATCGCGCCGGAGCAGTTTGGCAGCGCGGCGGCGGGGTTGAACAGTCCGCAGAAGCCCGCGAATATCCCCACGCCGACGACCGCGCGGGACATTATACCGGGCGGCGTGTTTGCGGACGCTGGCGGCGGCTTAAACGTGCGCGTCGGGGCTTATCAGCACGACAGCGGCTATTGGGCAGACGCGGATTATCTGACGCTTGCGCCGACGGCCACAAGTTCGCGGAAATCGTTCGCGGTGGTCGGCGTGAACCGGAGCACGAACGAACTCACGTACACGTTGACGGCGGATCGCGTGACCGCGTTGACGCTTGTTGCCAACGGTGCGCCTACGAGTTACGCGCAGACGGATATACAGGCGGTCATTGACGCCGCGCCCGATACCGATTGGCGCGGGGCGGTGGAACTTACCCACGGTGACACGACGATCAACAGCGCAAAGATTATCCCGCTCAACTGGATACGCGCCGAAATGACGGGCGCAGACGGCAGTAACGCGGGCGTGCGCGGTCTTGTGCCGACGCCAGCGGCAACGGATAACACGAAGTACCTGCGCGGCGATGGCACATGGCAAACGGTCATCGTCGCCAGCGATGCCGCGACGGTCACGTATACGCCAGCGGCGGGCAGTGATCCCGGCAACGTCGATGACGCGCTCGATGACCTGCGCACGCGGATGACGGATGCCGAGAGCGATATCGCGGGGTTATCCAGCGGCGGCATTAGCGCGGCGGGGTGGGTCAGCGCGGGGGAAACGTGGACGTATGCGAGCGCCGACGACCCGACGTACACGTTCACGATTTCGGGCGATCTGACCACAAAGTACAGCGCGGGGATGCGCGTGCGCGTATCGCAGACGACGGGCGGCACAAAGTATTTCATCATCACAAAGGTTGCCTACTCCGCACCGGATACGACGATCACGATTTACGGGGGCACGGATTACGACCTCGCGAACGAGGCGATCAACAGTCCGAATTATGCGGTCGTCAAAGCGCCTTACGGAATGCCGCTAAACCCGACGAAATGGACGGTCGAAACGAGTGACACGACGCTGCGCTCACAGGGGTCTCCAACCGCAAACACGTGGTACAACATCAACAGCACGACGATCAGTATCCCAATCGGCGCGTGGCATGTCAGCTATCAGGTAGGGCTGCGCGTGGAACGGGCGACAAATGGCACGCTTGACGTAGGTTGTACGCTGTCCACCGCGAACAACACCGAAAGCGACAGCAGCATGTCTGTCCGTACAGTCGGCGCAAATTCGACGGTGTTCGAGACCGAGGCGCATCGCTGGCGTATTCTGGATTTGACATCGAAGACGAGCTATTACTTGAACACGCGGTGCGTGACCTCTTCGATGGGCACGATCTACAACATGAACAGCGTCACGCCGCTTGCGATCCGCGCGGTGTGCGTGTACCTCTAAGGAGAGCTATGAAGCGCCTACTCGTCGTCGCTTTCTTCGTTTGCGTCGGTCTCATGATGACGTACTACTACATGAGCGCGTTCCGTACCTGCGAACCGTGCGCGGAATGGCATCGGCAAACGATTGCGGGGGAGTACCTCAGCCCGCACCAGTACCGCGTCCTCGCGCCGTTTCTGGTGCAGGCGGTGTTCAATCCGCAGACGGATACCGCGATCCGCACGGGCTACGTTCTCGCGCACGCGGTCGCGCTGCCTGCGATGTTGGCGGCGATGTACCTGTATTGGCGGCGGTGGGTGAGCGACGTTGCCGCGTTCGCGGGTGTGCTGTTCATCGCGGCGTATAGTCCGCTCATGTTCGCGATCTACGGGTTAAGCCTCAATAACCCACTTGAAGTGATCCTCCTGTGCGCGGGTCTGTTGTGGCTCCTCAGCGGACGCGACGGCATCGTGTTCGCTGTCATCGTCGCAATCGGCACGCTGAACCGCGAAACCGCGCTGATTTTGCCGATGGCGTATGTTTGCCTACGTTGGCGGGATACGCGCCGTCTACCCCTGTTTTTACGCGCTGGCGGGTACTTTCTGACGTGGGCGGCGGTGTTCGTCGGCGTGCGCCTGATTATCGGACATGTACCCGATCAGATTACGGTCGCGGACGTGTTCAAAGCGAATACGTCGTCACCGTGGCACATGACGAACGCGGCGATCAACCTCGGCGTCACGATCCCTGTGTGGATACTCGCGGCGCTCGGCGTGCGCGGTGCGGACGCCCGGTTAGGCGCGGTCGCGCTGGCGGGGTTGCCGTATGCGGCATTGTTCGCGGTCTTCGGGTTGTGGAACGAGACGCGCTTACTGCTCCCGCTGTTCACGCTGTGGATGCCGTTCACCCTACGCTATCTGAGTAACAACCTGACACCCGCCTGACAGCGGGTGTTTTTATGAGGAGCCATCCATGACCACCGGAACCGAGTTTCCCGGCCTCCCCGTCACCCCGGCGGCGGATGACGCTTTCGTGATCCTGTAAGCGCGGAAACGAAAACCCCGCCTCAGCGGGCGGGGTTCTGTGTCATCTGTAGGAGTTCACCTATGTGTTCGCGCATAAGCGGGGTGTGCTCATTCGGGTAAAAGCGGATTAACCCATAGTCGGAGATCGTGACATTGAGTAATCCACTTGCACTAATGTAGTCGGCAACGTGACGCGGATAATCGGTGAACTGAATGTAACCGCGTGACCGAAACGAGTGCAGATGGCTAAGGATAGCAACCTGAACAACACGCGGAAGTTCCGCGAACATGTCAAGTAAATCCTCAGCGCTCATTTTCGATCTCTTTTAGTTTTTCGTCTACGAGCCATCGAAATAACGCGCTGTCACTATATCCGCCGCCTTTGGGGTTCTTCGTGTTTACCCCTTGCGCGTAGAGGAGCTTATGCAGGCGGTCAATCGCCGCCTGCTGGTCTTTGGTGTAGTGCAGGTACTTTTTCACTATGACACCTCGTGATACATAAAAACGTCGTATTGAACAATCGCGCCGTCTACATCCCATGACGACGGTTCGCAATCACTGCAATTCGGGGAGGTCGCCAGAGCGTCAACTTGTTCAGGTGTCGCCATGATAAACACCGTGATACCATTCTTGCCGTAGGTCGTATCGAAAATGTTGTAAGCGGCGTAGGTTTCGTTAATCAAGGTTTTGTTCAGGCTTTGAAGTTGCTTCACTGTTGCGGTCATTTCGTCATCTCCTCAATCACTCAATCAATAACACCATTATAGTACGTATATACATACATTGTCAAGTACCCAATATCCGAAATCGGCCACCAATTTCTAGGGGGTGTCTATGCACCTAGTTCTCGCGACCCTGCTATCTATCTGTCCCGCGTTCGGCGTCCCGGTCACGGGCGGCGGCTACGATGCCGCGTTCACCGAGTACACCGTCGGCGCAGCGGGCGTTGACGCGATCCTCAGTCTCGATACGTCGCGCTCATTCTGGCTCGGCTACGACAGCGGCGGTTTCGCGGCGGCGTATTTCGACAGCGATCCCGCGCTCACGTTGACACTGACCACAGCCGACGGCGGCGAACGGTGGATCGACATCACGGTCGCGGACGGCGTGTACTACGTGCTCCCGTATGCGATGACCACGGCGTACGCGGACGCGAACGGGGAGCACTACGGCACGCATCCGTGCGCGGCGTTCACGATTACAGGTGACGAGTTCGCGCGATTACTGGCAGCATTGGAGGCAACATGAGCCAAACGGCAAAGAGACTGACGACACTGTTACGCAGCGGCGCGGCGACCCCATTACCGCTCACGATTAGCGGGTTGTGGGGCTGGTGGGATACGAGCGACACGTCTACGCTGAAACAAGACAGCGCGGGAACGACAGCGGTGACGGCAACGAGTGACCCGGTAGGCTATTGGGTTGATAAATCCGGCAACAGTCGCGCGTTCATTCAGTCGGGCGCAAGCACGATTAAGCCGACGTATCAGGGCGCGAACGCGGGCATTAGCTTTGACGGCGGAGACTATCTGACGCTGTACAGTCAGTCCACGACATTCACGGCGCAGACGGTGGTCGCGGCTGTCAAATTGGAAGCGGCGGGAAACATCGGCGCGCGCGTATTCAATCAGGTCAGCGCGGGCGGAAGTGACTACAACGCGACCGGGCACTACATCCCGATCCGCCGCGCGTCCTCGTTTACGAGCGTTGGCGGTTACGCGGGCGGCGGCGACCGTTCACTGGTGACGAACGCGAACGGCGTGAAATCGCTGATCGTGGCGCGGCACAGTGGAACAGCCATCGTGAATCGTATCAATGGGGTGGATGGTTCGAGCTACAGCCACACGCTGAACTACACGCCTGAGCGTATGCGCCTATTTTCAAATTTGACTTCAGTGAACGACAATCCCGGCGAAACGGGCGCGGGCACGTACTACGAGCTGCTCGTGTTCTCGACTGCGCTCTCGACAACGGATCGCGGAGCGCTGGAAACGTATCTCAACGCGAAGTGGTCGGTCTACTAGCGCGAACGCGCCGCCGCCCGTTCGCACGCGGGCGGCGTTGGCGCGGTGACGCGGGGGCGGGCTAGTTTCCATACCGGATTGACGCCAGCTTGCGACGCTCTGCCGCATTCCCCGCCTGTGCGTAAATCATTGTCGTGTTGGCCTGAGAGTGCCCTAGTTGCTTCTGAACCTCAGACAATGGCACCCCTTGATCGAGTAGTTCGGTTGCAAGCGTTCGGCGGCTGTCGTGCGGTTTCCAGACCACGCCCGCGAGTTTACCCGTTGCCTCGACAACGTGGTACAGCGTATCCGCAGTGATCGGCTTATCGTTGCCGAGCACGCCGTTAATAACTGGACAGAACACGTATAAACGCCCCTCCGTGCGCTTCTGCCAGTGCTCTAGGGCGCGTATAGCCAAATCCCCAAATAACGCGGCGTAGCGCTCTTTATTGCCCTTGCCGTGCCGAATGTGGATAGTCCCTAAGTCGAGATCAATGTCGTTCCACTGTAGCGCGACAATCTCAGCCCTCCGTGCACCACTGGCGAACATTGTAGCGATTAACGCCTGATTGCGGACGCTCAATAGATCATCTGCTAACCACACATCGAGAATGCTTTCGACTTGTTCGGATGACAACGCGCGGCGCTTGCGTTCCTTACCGCTTGCGTTCTGCTTGGGCGCTCGAACTAGCTTCACGCTTTCATAAGCGGCGCGGCGCATCGGGTTTGCATAATCGACAACTGCTAGCACTTGCGCCATTGTCCGCATAGCTGATAGTTGGCGTTGGCGAGTGGTCATAGACACTTGTTGAGACTTGAGGAAATCGACCACTGTTCGCCCATTGATTTCGAGTAAGTCAATACCGTTTGCTATTGCGTACTTCGACCACGACTTATAGGTATCGGCGTAAACGCGCCCACTGCTATCGGCAACCGTTGCCAACACCATTTTGATGATGGTATCGAATTGCTGAGTAGTGGTAATCGCGCTGTTCTCGTATGGCCCTAGATCAGACATAAAACCTCCCGATTAACGAAAAGGGGTATTTACATTATCGCTCACTTGTGCTAAAATAGCAAGTATCGAAAAGAAAAATCCCCGCGCTTGCGTCAACAAGCCGGGGAAACGAGACACAGGAGCTAACCCCATGTCTGATGTCCATTGTATCACACGTGCTTGCAAGAAGTGCGGCGTAATCAAACCGCTTACCGATTTTCCGAAACATCCAACCTGCAAAGATGGTCGTATGTGGACATGTGGTGAGTGCCACAGAGATCTGAAAGAAAACCCGGTGTTCAAAAACGACAACGGGCGCATCGGTCATCGCGCGTCCTCGCTTTCGGCGGGCGCGGGGTGCGCATGTTCGTTTACAGCGTGCCGGAAAATGTAGACGGTATGCCGAACGGTTGTCCGAAGCGGTTTGCATTCCGCCACGCCGATCCACTTCGACCCATTATTCTTTGCTTCCCAGTTGATTGACACAGCGTCAAGTTCACGTGCTGCGCAATCCTTGGCCTCTTGAAGATCAGTAAAAACGGCGCAACCATCTTCAACGTAATGCCCCAAGTGCATTACCCAAACGTCGCTCATTCTGTACCGCCCTTCTCTGCTTGCCGCCTACGGCGTCGTATCCGCGCGGCTTCGTCGTGTACTGCCTTCCGTATCGCTTGCGATTGGTTGAGCTTGTACTCCTCTTCCCTCAGTCTAATGTCACTGACATAAGCGTCTGTGACCCGTATCTGAATGCGCTTATCCGCTTTCATAAGCACCTCTCTTTTGCCGATTATTGTACACCTGTTGTACACACAAAGTCAAGCGGGTAATATAGCGTAATCTTGCGCGGCTAACAGCCCGTGCGCAGAATCAGCCCATAGAAGCACGCATCAGCCTCAAGACCTCCGAACGGCTTAGGGTTGGCGCGTGCTTCTTTGCGTTGATTAGCCGCATTGTAGCCGTTCGGAGGCAAACATGAAGCACACTAACGACGGGAGCGCAATCTAATGTCGCTCAATGAAATTGTAGTCATTCTAGGCACGCTGATCGGCGCAATCGCCGCAGGCTATGTACAGCAACGCAAGCAGCGGAAGCAAGTGACCGCCGAAATCGACGCGCACAAGGAAACGGTTGCCGTGCAAGCGCAGAAGCAGACGGCGACGTTGCAGGAGGAACTCTCGCGCAAGTGGACGGCAGAACTCGAACTCACGCGCAATGAACTGACGGCGGAAGTCGAGACGTTGAAGCAGGATAATCACAGCATGGCGGACAAGATCAACGCGCTCCGTACCGACCTGATCGCGGAACGCGCCCGCAACGCTGACCTGAAAGCCGAGCTTGAGGCAAAGAACCTCGACATCGACCTGTTGCAAAAGGAGGTTCGGTCGCTGCGCGAAGCCGTTGACGCACTGAAAGCCGAGCGCTCGGACGCGGTGTTAGCGCTGGAAAAGGAAACGGAGCGGAGCCGCGCTATGGAACAGCGCATCCTTGCACTCGAACACGATCTCGCCACTCTGCACGAAAAGAACATCCGTCTTGAGGCACAGCTAGATGCCTACGAAAAGGTAGTCGTTCCGCTGATCGACAAACTGGCGTTCGTTGCCACGTTGACGCCGCCCACCGTTGACCCGATCCCGTTGGTGGCGGCAGCATGAAGCGCATTGTCTACTTCGCCGCGCTCATTCTGACCCTGTGCTGCGGGTGGTCAGTCGGTTTCAAATCGTCACCGACTGCGCACGACATCACGTTCGCCACGAATACCACGAGACCGACGCTTACCGCGTCCCCTACCCCTGTTTACGCGCCTCAAAACGAGGCTTTAGCTATGGAGGATACAGCAATGGAAACTCAGGTTAACCCGCAGGACTTTTTCGCCGTGACCGACTTGATTCAGTTCGTCGTCAACATCGTGTTCGCGCTCGTCACCGGGGGCGCGGTCGGTTTCGCGGTCGCGTTGTCGCGCATGAGCAAAGAGCAGAAGGACAACGCCGAACGCCTGTACCAGTCGCTCCCGCCGCAGTGGGGAACGATCATCCGTGACATCGTGGTCGGCGGCAAGGCGGCGTTTGAGCGCTTTGACGAGATCACCGATGGCAAACCGAATACCGCGCCGACCACCGATGACCGCGCGTCCGGTTGACGCGTTCCCGGCGGAAACGATAAGCGGTCACGCGATGTGACCGCTTGCGTCGGGCTATTCTGCTATGTGTTTCCACGTTCGTCCGTTTACAATCGAGCGGATCGCTTCACGGGTCATGCCGTACCTCTTCGCAATCTGCACATTGTTGACGCCCTGCTTGTGTAGATTGCGAATTTCGCGTACCTGTTCCTCGGTTAATTTAGCCTCCGGTCGCGCTTCCCCTTGCGCCGCGTTGCGCCCATAGACACGATTCACCTTGTCGGCAAGTTCGCGGCGCGTCAACCATTCGATATTGTCAGGGCGCACGTTCATCGGATCGCCGTCAATGGGGCTAACCTCTGTTTTGTCAGCGGACGGAGGCGGCAAAAATGCCAGCGCGACAACGCGGAGTAACGTTAGCTTTACGGGATACCCGTTATCGTTTGTCAGGTTCACAGCTTGCCGCCCCGAAAACGCCCACGGTTTCAACCGATGCGGTGCGCCGCGCATGATTGACCACACGTCTCCATTTGGCGTCGTGTAGTAGCCATTAAAGCCGATTACGGGGCGAACGTCGTCACACTCCGCCAGAGCCTTGATCTTCTCGATAATAACCTCATCTCTGCCCATCTGTTTCCTCCTCTGCTAATGTGCGCCCGCGTTCCCGGCGACGGCAACGTGTGACCCCGCTGACGGGCGGAGTCGCGGTTGCGCGTGGGCGGGTAGCAGACTCCACCTTCTATGACCCTAGTTGAGATTGAAGCTCTTTAATCACTTCCTCTGCTGTGTCGAGTCTTCTTTGCAGCTCGTCCCGTTCGGTAATTACCGACTTGACGTGATGAACAATCTGCACCGGGTCGAAAGCTTGTTCAGGGTTCGCCATCAAAAACACATGGCTTAACTCATTGATCGCATCAACTGCCTGTTTCCTTTGTTCTTGCAGGTGCTTGGCGTAGCGCACGATATAGCGAATCTCCGCTTCGCGTTTCGGGTTCATTGTGTAATCGAACACGCGGTGAACAGCTTCGTCAAATACCTCTGCGGAAATAGGCAGGTCTTCCGCTGTGTGCGGTACGGGTCGGGGTTTCGATAATGATGCGTTTCGGGCTTCATACCGCGCTATCTCATCATCGCTCGCAGGGCTGTTTTGCCCTTTCTTCACATCCCAAAACGCAAACGGAAGCCAATCCATGCCGTTCCGATCAGCCTCGCCAGTTAGAGATAGCCATCCAGTCGGTACAGTTGGCCCATCCTTGAGGTAGAACCATTTGCCGTCAAGCGAGACTTGTTTGGTGACAACGCTCATTTTTGCCCTTTCTATCGGCGGGTAGCAGACTCCGCCTTCTACAAACCTAGAATGGTTCGACTTCAATCCAGCAACTATCGATCTCGTGGTAGGCATGAACTTTAGCGGGTGTGATGAAGGTGATCAGAACTTCACACCGTTCACATGACCATGTGTCGTGATGTTCATCGCCTTCGATTTCATCTCCAACGGGCTCTAAGTCTGTGCCGCAAATGAAGCACGTCCCGGCTACGTTGTCATGTCTAATCTTGAAGATGTAGCTCATTAGATTTCTCCGTCCTGCCCGATGTCGCCTTCGGTGTAGTCGTAGAGGAAACTATCATCATCTGCGCCAGTCCAATGCAGCGGTTCATCGTCATCAAAACGCGGATCGCCTTCAAGCTCATCTTTAATGGAGATGTAGCAGTCAAAGCACAATCCCTCTTGGCCTGTTAGAAATACGTCCTCAGTACCGCCGATGAACGCGCCGCATGACGTGCAAAAGCCAAACTTGGCGGCGTGCTCGTCACAGAAATGAAACACCGGAACGGGATCATAACCTTCAATCCGCCATTCCCCGCTGGCGCGTTCTTTGCAACCTTCTTGTTCACACTTCATCTTCTGCTCCGGTTACAACAATGCACTTTAGCTTACCCTACGCCAACACGTCACCGAGCACGTCGCCCGCCGCCGTCCGCTGCCCGGTGTCGCGGTCACGGAGCGCCGCGATCATGGCGGCGTCGGGGGATGCTTCGGCGCGGTGCAACTCCTGCACAAATTCGTTGTAGAAGCGGCGAAAACTCAGCAGACGGGTCAATCCTTCCATCGGGGAAATACTCTCAAGCGCCGCGACTAACTTGTCCGTTTCATCCATGAGTTCGCTAAGGCGTTCGTCCTTCACTTGTTGGGTGATTGCCAACTGTTTCTCGTCACGCTCGAATGCCGCCCGCAGCGCGTCGCGCTCCGACAGCGCGGCATCACGCTCGCGTGTCAACCGCGCGATCTCGGCGTCAGTCGTTCGCTTGAGTTCAAGCCAATCGCCGTGAGCGTCGTCTGCAACGTCGCGCCAAGTCATCCCCGGAGGCGGAGCTTCCGCCGTCGCGCCGTCCGCGTTCACAGCGGGAGCGGCTACCTTGACGAGTTCGAGTTCTGATCGGTAGTACCAGTGACCATAAACGCGATAGACTTCAACAGGCATCGTGCTATCAATCTTCGTCACAAACCCGGTTACGCCGTTGTTGTCACCGTCGCGAACAATGCGCACGAGCTCACCGACCGCAGGCGTCCACGTCCCCGCGCTCTCCGCCTGCGCGGTCGCGGCGGCGGGTTCCGCTTCGACCAACTCGAAGTCGTGCCCACTGTACCCCACGAGCCGAATAGCGCCTTTCTTTTCCATCGCCTTGAGGGTCGTGAAGGAAATGCCCGATCCATACTTCAAGTGCAGGCGTCCAAGCTCCTTACCGTGAAACATCGCCCACGATTCCTCGCCATCGAGAACGCGCCGCGCTTCGTCCAAAATCCACTGTTGATGCTGGTTCAACTTCTTCATGATGTCCCCTATCCTCTTTCGCTACCTGCTACCAGAAACCGAACGGGCGCGTAATCCGTCAACGCGTAGGCGCTGGTGTCGGTCACGCGGTTATAAAAGCCGACTTGTCCACTCGTGAGGCAACTTGTTATTCTTACTCAGATTGCACGATGGACAACTAATCACTATGTTTCGCGCCGAATGCTTTCCACCTCGCGTGAGTGGAATTAAGTGGTCAACATGGTAATTATCTCCGACCGACTTCCCGCACCACCAGCAGCGCCCTTTCTGCGACTTGTATTGACTTAAAATATCAGCAGCGCTTACCCCGTCTCCAGATGATTTTTTAAGCGCTTCTCGCTTCATATGTTCCGCGCGTCTAGCTGCCTTGCCGTCTTCGGTTTTACGATACGCATCTCGAAGCTCTTTTTGGCGTTCACGATACTCTGATTTGGCGTATCGGATTTTATGATTCTGTTGCCTCTTTTCTACAACATCTGGTCGCTTGGAATATTCACGCATATATTCTCTGTTCTTCGCACGTTTCCTCTCTAGCGATTCACTTGGCGGAACGTACACTTCTCGATACGCCTTTCGTCGCTCTGCAACTTCAGGCTTGTGTATATGTTCGCGTTGTGCCGCTCTCTCACAGTCCTTACAGGTAGATCGGAAGAGCGGTTCAGCAGGAATGCCGAGAA
>ERZ869907.209-NODE-209-length-26129-cov-11.745570_pt1 | contig 26129 bp, 37 predicted proteins | sample MGYA00579309_ERZ869907 | MGnify/ENA primary metagenome ERZ869907 (study PRJEB32216, sample SAMN09231814) | wastewater metagenome | place: USA: Maryland | collected 2016-07-30 | study: EMG produced TPA metagenomics assembly of the PRJNA472060 data set (Reclaimed... | reverse complement strand
AAATCCGAACTACCACCAAACGCGCCCGCGTTGTTATATTGGATATTGGTATCAGCCCCGCCAGGTGTCCCGCCGCCACCCATTGACTCAATCTTATCGCGTACTGCGTTTTTAGTTGGCGGTTCTAAACTTCCATTCCACGTAGTAGCATCATAGGCTTCGTCTGGAATAATAGGGTCGCTAGAAAATGTCTTGACTCCTGCTACTGTCTGATTCCCCGTTAGGGCAACATAAAGACCGTCCGTGTATGTCTTGATAGATAGCAGGATATTCGACCAAGTAATTTTACGGAGTAACGAGGTAGCGTTTTGCCATAATGGAACTTCATCATCACCCGCCATTGCAGTAGTAGCAACGGCATTATGGATGCCTGCCCCTAAATCATAGCCGCTTCCCTTTTTACCAATTCCTCCGATAAGGTCATCAAATGAAGTGTAATAAACCGCGCCTTTATTGACGGGTTCGTCTGTCCCTGCTAGGGTAAATTCACCACCCGCATAAACAGACGATCCATAGAGAGCGACCGCAAAGCAGGTGTCATTTAATCCACCTTCCAACGCCCACCAGTTACCGCCGCTATATCTTGCGATTCTGCTGCCATAATCCGTGAAATCTCCGCCCGCATATACATCAGTGACATAGATAGCCAGTGAATAAACGGTATTATTGAGCCCACCGCCTAGCAAGTCCCATGCAGAGCCGTTGTAATAAGCTACCTTACCTGTAAACGCCCCGCCCGCATAAATATCAGTGCCTTGTACCGCTAGTGCGTAAACGTACCCATCCCGCCCCGTACCTAATGCAGACCATGCGCCGCTTGCAAACTTCGCAATGTTCAACGTGTTAGCAACGCCCGAAGCGTCCAAGAAATTTCCACCCGCGTAGAGGCTTGACCCATCAACAAGCAGGGATAGGACAACGCCGTTAATCCCCGCTCCAACCGCTTCCCATGTATCCGTTGCCACGACATACTTAGCAATGCCCTCAGTATCGGAAACAGAATTTATTTCTGAGAAGTTCCCGCCGATAAATAAATCTGTTCCATCCGTAGCCATTGCATAAACATCAATCAACGGGTCTACCGTAAACGTACCAAAGGCAGTAATAGAGCCTCCGTCCTGAATCTTCCATACCTTATCTGATACCCCGCCGCCCATGTAGGTAGTATCCCCAATCCTACAAATTGCTCGGACTGTGGCAGTAGACGCAAATAGTCCCGCGCTGCCTGTGGCAACCGCAGACCAAACACCTGTTGAAATATCCAGCTTCGCCGCGTTCGATGCAACAATACCGCCGATTTTTCTAAATCTTCCACCGACATAAATACTATTGCCGTCTACGTAAAAGCAGTTGATGGTAGTGATGTCATCCCCTGGCAGACCTAAGTTAATCCAGCTTCGGACTTCCATCAACTTGGCATCGCGTGCCGTATTCCACTGCTTTTTCAGCCAGTCCAAATCGCGCCCGAAGTCGATGTCACTTTCCACAATTGTATCGTTTAGCGTGATAACGATAGACGCAAATCCAGACTCAACGAATGACATCTGCATACCGCGTATTCGCTCGGAGGCCTCAACACCAAATCTATCTATCTTGATGTAATCACCCACGTTGTACGATACAAAGGCGTAAGGCGTAACACCATCATAGACCCTAATGGGCAGTGACCGCTTCGGGTCTTTCAGTGTCGCCAGTTTTGCAGAGCCGTAGGTGGTAGCACTTGCTACGGATTGCGCCGCTTCGATGTTTTCAATCGCCTCTCTGCGGCGGTACGCAATGGCAGAGGTGGAATCTGTTACGTTTGCAAAGCCATCACGATATTTTAGTTTGATGACGTTCTTTATCTTCGTTCCTAGTTTTGTCTCAGATACTTCCTCGCAGTTTGTGCCGACACGAAAATAAACGGTAGCAGATAAATCACTGCCCGCGCCGTTTTTGAAAGCCTGTAATGTAAAGTCCCCGTTTGTTTCCACGTTCATATTGAAATCAATTCCAGATTCCGAGAATTGATGAATGAGGTCAAGCAGGGAAGTACCCACCGCTAAAGATAAACTTTCGGCATCGTCCCATGATACCGCGTCCGAGTCTACCGTTTCCGAGAAGTCATAAACAACATTTGTAATAGCATTACGGGCTATGGCTTCATCAATCAAATCAATCAGGATGCTGGCTTTTGTTCCTGTAAATGTCCGACTTGACGCGCCTGTCCCATCATCCCAGATAATTGCATCTTCGAGAATCCCCAACGGGCCGCGCCCTGATAGGCTAATCAACTGCCCGCCGCCTTCCTGCGCATTTGCATCCACGACTTGAACGTTATCAATCAAGAATCCACCACGCGCCGCTCCACGGTAAAGGCACTGCGCGAACATGCCAACTGTGACAGTTGAGGCAATTGCAGAATCACGCGGTATTTTTATTTCCCCGCTGCCCGCTTCGTTCAATTCCAAATATAAATTACCTCCGTCACTTGGAAGGATACCAAGTACAGTGGTAAAGTCATCATCAAGTAATCGCCATTCTACGGGGTCTGTGTTTGCCATATCGTCCTTATAGGTAAGGGGCGGAGAATGTTACTTTCACCGTCCCCGTTGTATGTGTAGCGTCTGCAATGGATAATGTGTTATCGCCAGTGTTGAACACCATCAAGGCACTAGCCCCACTATGGGTAATGTTGCCGATGACGTTTGTCCCTAAATCATTTGTAGCAACATACTCGCCAGTGGAATTGGTCGAGATGGTCACTACTCGCGGGCTGGCTATTGTGCCTGTGTAGGTCAAAACGCACCCATTGGTTGAGTTTGTAATAACGGTGTTTGATAACGGGCCAGTGAGAATAATCGTTGCATCCCGTTCCTCGATAGTGCCTGGATTCGTCACCGTCATTGCCTTTGGGTTGGCGTTTATCGTTGTGGTGTTGTCGGCTATGGCTGTTGAGAGGCGGAAAAATGCACTGGCTACGGTAAACTCCACAATCACCCGCGCTATCTTGTCTGATACTCTCTCCACTTGAAGCGGCATATCCACGGTAGCTTGCGCCGTTCTCACGCTGGAATCTTCACGGGTTGAGGATAGTGTTTGCTGTGTGTTCACCGCAAATAACTTTCTCATGGTGTCCATTGACGTTTCCAATGCTGTTGCACTAGCCGCAATGACAGCGATACCAAACACCATCTTGCGCTCGGAATAATATTTAGCAACGGGTAATGACCCATGCCGAAACGGGATAACTTGATTCTCCCCGCGTCTTTGAGGCATATCAAGATAATCATTGATAAGCGTTACCTTACCAAACGTTGTGAGTGCAGTACCACCAAAAGACCATGTTGTCATGCGAGAATCCCTAAATAACTTAATTTCATAAGTTGCTTTCGTTCTGACTGTTCGGTAGTTTCGCCCTTCGGGTTGTTGATGGTGATATTGACTGTCTTGTTTACAGCCGCGTTACCACCTCGCGGGGTGATTGTTACCATTTCGCCGCCGCTTGCGCTGTCACCATTACCCATTTTGAATCCTTCGTTTCCATACGACATCGGAATCAAGAATGAGCCGCCCGCCGCGTGTTGATTTCTGTTTTCGTCCCGCTCGTCTGGGGAGAGTCCACCCGAACCGCCTGAGCTACCACCCCCGCCACCACTAGAGCCAATAGAGGCAACCGCCGCCGCTGTTCTACGCGCTTCCTCTGCCTGTCGGATAAGAGACATGGTCGCGCTGTCTATCTGACTTGATAGTACGTCCTGTGCGCTTGCGCCTTCGAGAGACCCGTTTACTACGGCTTCAGTAGATTGGTCAGCAGCTAGTGCTTTTGCGTTTTCAAGTTCAAGTAATCTTTCATCAGTCGCCGCTTTCTCGTTCATTACATCTTCCTGCATTGCGATACCGTCCGCAATTGCAGTAGCCTTATCCATTGCAGCCTTCGCCGCGTCCGCGTCCGCTTGTGAGCGAATCCCCATGCTTACGGCTACATCCTGAGTGGCTTTAAACTCGGCATCTGTCAGGCCGTCTACGGACACTTTCGCAAGTACCATGTCGTAAATCATTTTCTGCGTAGACTCATGCCATGAGGCCTCGAGTTCTTGCAAGCCTTCCCGCGCTTTTGCTATGGCTTCTGCGTCACCCTCTACAATGGCATCCTGTAATTCTTTTGCCGCGTCCGCGTGACTTTTTACATACTCCTGTTGTGATTCCGCGTAAGACTGTATAAATGACTCGGCATCCTTGTTCGCCTGAGACACCTCATCCAACATATCTTTATATTCGTCTAGTGCTTCCTGTGCGGCTTTTACGGCTTCGCTGTTATCGGATAAGGCATTAGCGTTTTCTTCCAATGCGCCCGAAAATACCTCATTGCTTTCTGAGGCACGAAGGGCAGCATCTGAGGCCTCACGCTTTGCCGCAATATCATCAAGTGAGAATTGATGAGTAAGGGTGTACCAGTATCCGTTTTCTTCCAATGACGTAGAAATATCACGGTAATGATTGATAATATCCGTCATTGCATTGACAAGCGGCGGGGCGACCTGATAGGTGAAAGCGTCCCATGTGTCATTCATGGCATCTTGGGCGATTTCAAAATCACGCGCTTGGTCTAGGGCCTCCTGCGTGAGTATCATACTCTCATCCATTGCAGCCGACATCTCGCGGATTCCCGCGCCGCCTTGCTCTAACAGTTTCCCCATTTCCGCGCCAGACTTCCCAAAGTTATCAAGCAGGAATTGAGTACGCTCCACGCCTGGGGCAAGGGCTAAGTATTGATCTGATAACTTCGCCAGTCCGTCAATAGATGGGTCTATCCCGTCCTTTTGCGCCATCTTCAAGGACGTAGTTAGAGCGGAGTAGGATATACCGACATCATCCGCAACCTGTACTAGTCGGCTTGATTCCTCAGCAGATGCGCCAAGAGAGCGCGATACATCCCGCACCTGTGCGGCATAATCCACAAATTTCTGACCCGTTTCCGCCCATACCTGCTGACCAACGCGCACAACATCCAAGACGGTAGAGTACATGGAGCGAAACTCGGTCCATGCGTTCCCTGACGATCTAGCCGCTTCAATGGATGCGCGAGCAGCATCAGCCTCGCGCGCTTTACGCTTTGCTGTTAATCCATCAATCTCCCTATCAATAACATCTAGCTTCTTTGAGATGTTATCAATCAGTTCGGCTTCGATTTGTATTTTATTTGCATCGCCTGGAGTTACGAGCGGCATTTATACCTCTATCATCTCGGCTATTTTCAGCAGTTTTGCAAGTTCTGGATTATTCTTTCGCCATTCATCCCAATTCGTAGCTGATTTTCTTGCCTTATACGCTACGTCAATATTCGAGGCTGTAACCATGCGGCGAAATTCACCAAAATAAAACTGCCTGCGTCCCGTCATGGCTTCAAGTCCAAACTGGCGTATATTTTCCAGCATGGATATTTCAGGTGAGTAATGACCTTCGCTTGCATGACGTAAAGCGTCGGTCATTACTCGTTTGGGACTTCTGCCTCGCCAAGATAAACGCTCATTATTTCTCTGAATATCCACTCAATTAACTTATGAGACTCAGCACGCGGTGAGGCGGGGAATGTTTCCAGTGTTGGCTTTTCTGGAACGTTCTCTAAACTCCATGTCTCAACACACGCAAGGATTGCAGGGAGTTGATTAGAATCAATAACAGAGAGCCAAACCCTACCGTCTGTTGATTCCTCTTTTGGCAGGCGCATTCCCGCTTCAATAAGCTGCGCCTGTGGTATGGTCAGTGGGTCGGCAATCACTACCGACCCCTTGAACCGCTTAGATTGTGAATAAATCACTTTTGACACGGTATCTTCTTTCTGCCTTTCGGCGGGTGTGATATAATATTCAAAAGGCTGGCAAGAGCCATAATAACTTTTTGAATTTCGCCTGTCTTATTGCGCTTGCCCGTAATGAGACGGGCGATTTCTTTGAGGAAGCCATGAAACAATGTACAAAATGTAAAGAATTTTTGTCTGAGTCTATGTTCAATAAAAGCAACCGAAAAAAAAGCGGGCTGCGTTCTGAGTGTAGAGATTGCCAACACAAAGACCATAAAACTTATTACAGCAACCCATTGGTTATCAAAAGAAAATCTGAATATAGACAAATTCCAAGCGTAAAGACTGCATATAGAATTTCTGACAAAAAAAGAAACGCAACAGAACACAGACGAAAATATAAGAGCAGTGCAAATACTGATTATTGGCCAAAGAAGAAAGCTCACGATGCCGTACACATTGCCATAAAAAACGGGAGCATGGTTCGCAGTGATTGTGAATATATCCATCACGGCGATTGTTCCGGTAACATACAAGCCCATCACGAAGATTATGATAAACCGCTTGATGTACGCTGGCTCTGTGTACGACACCATAAACTTGTTCATATGCACAAAATCAAATAATCACGCTACCGTAATGGCGCTTGTCGTCCAATCTGGGGCCGTTCCACCGCTAATGTGATAGAGCTTTGCGGAGTATGTCCCTGCGGCTGGGTCAACGGTGTAGTCAGAAATACCAACGGAATTGTCAGCACCAAACACAGGGTCGCCCGTTGACCAATCTGCCTGTACACCAAAATACACACCAAACGCACGCGGTGTCATTCCGCCGTTTAGTGGTTCAAGTACAGTATGAGAGCCAGACAAATGAGCGGAAGCCGCCTCACCTGATGCGCTGGCAGTTGTCGCCGCTTTATTGTCGAATGGGCCAGTGATAGTTAATGAGAAGTTTGCCTGTCCTGTCAGAAAGTTCTTTACCAATTCCTGAATAGCGGATACGTCAACTTCATCCCACGTAAGTCCAACTCCGCCGAATGTAGTTACTGGTATATCTCTTAGAACACCACCTGAATCTTCGAGTTGGATTTTTGAAAATCTTGGGCTTGTACGTCCTGTGGCCATCTTTTTTACTCCTTTATGTTATAATTTGATTGCTTAGTCGATTACAGTTTGTCAGTTTTATATTGTTTCATACGCATCCCGTTTTTGCCTGTATCGACTAAGCAACGATACTGACTTGCAAAAACGGGATGCACCTTATATAGGTGACATATGCCATCCGCTAAATCTAAAACAGAAAAGATGTGCAAAGTTTGTGGAAAGACAATGTTTCTTCTTCCTTGGGAAATTGCAGCAAATAAAACATATTGCTCTAATGCATGTCGAATAAAATCCACAATTGGCAGTGTTAGTAAATACAGAAACTCCTTTTCTAATTTTTGGGGAGGTGGGAAAGTTGAAGTCACATGTAATTATTGTGGAGTTATATTTTTTGCCTTCAAAAGCGAGAATAGAAAATACTGTTCTGCTATTTGTGCTAATAGTGTTGCTGTAAAAGGAAGTAATAATCCAAACTGGAACGGTGGTAAGGTTGAGAAAGTATGCCAATGCTGCGGAAATACATACTTTGTAAAAAAATCCAAATTGGAAACTTCTAAATTCTGCTCCACTACCTGTACCTACAAAGGCGCAAACTACAGCAAGGGAAAAAGCCATTATCACTGGGGTAATGGTCAAAATATTGAGGGTGAAAAAAACGGTAGATGGCAGGGAGGTAAATCTTTTGAGCCATATCCTCCAACGTTCAATGAACGATTCAAGCGCATGATTAGAGAGCGCGACAATTACACTTGTGTAGTTTGTAATGGATACGGAAAAGAAGTTCATCACATTAACTATGTGAAGAACGATACCGTTCCTGATAACTGCATAACCTTGTGTAAAAGTTGTCATAGTAAGACTAATTCCAATCGTGAATACTGGATAGAATACTTTAAATTGTCCCGCGTATAAACGCGATTGCGAATGTGACGGTTGTAGCTGTTCCAAGTGCAATTTGCCAGCGGACATAACGATTAACAGTTGTTCCGCTCGCCAGTGCAACCGCTCCTGAAATTGGGGAAGAACAGGAAATTGTTCCAGATGAAAGCAGGTCAGAAAATGACCCATCACTGTTTGTTGATGCGTGCTGTACTTTTAGTGCCGCTGTTCCATCCCCCGCGAATACTTGGTACATCATCCATCCTCCTTTTGTAGACGATGCGAGTTGATCTAATCCAGTCGCGCTATTAGCGGCAGTTCTCGCAGCTTTTGCGTGCAATAAAGTACCCCACGGCTTGTACATCAAAACGGGGGAGTTGGGACTTGCACCACTAAACGGGATAGAAGCATATACAGGGTTATTGTCTGGCTCTCCCTGATACCCAATCTGCGTAAACGTCCCACAAAACACAGGGTCGTTGTTAGCTGGCGCGGCCTGTATACCTGCGGGTATCATTACGTCACGCTCTACTCCTGACGTTTTCATAATGACATGCAGTCCACTGGTCGCCGTGTTGTCAAAAAGCCCGTTGAGAGTTCCCATACTAACCTGTGCGTTTGACACCAAAGCCGCCTTAACAGACAGGCTTACCGCATCGTCAATACCTTCATCAAACGTAGTTGCAAGCGGCCCAAAGGAGCGCGAATACCCGCTCATGTCGTAGCCATCAATGTACACACGCCAGTTATTTAGTGTAGTTCTACCCGTTGTCATATTTCACCGCCTTTACTTTCTTAGGCTGTTCGGCAAGAATCGCTTTTTCATCTGCGATATATTCCAACGCCTTTTCATCTGTAACGTCGTATGATTTTCCAGCCTCCAAACCATCAACGGGGCAAGTAATAAATATCTTCATTAGTTTTGCATCTCCGTAATATTGAGCGTAAAGTCTGCGCCATGATACATATTTCCTGATGGATCAGCCTTTGCACCAATGGTCACACCGCCAATAATCAATTCAACACGCCCAGAATACGGGGCAGGCACGGCTACAAGAGCATTAACAATCGCTGCTACCTTTGACACAATATTTGCGTATTCAACTGGAAAGGTTGCCATATCTCCGATTTGAGTACCTAAAAACCTATAATTGAGGGTGTACCCAATTGTCATCGGCGCGTCTGTTCCCTGCATGACGCTATCAAACTGAATGCGAAAGTTCGTTATGAATCCGTCATCGTTCGGATTTGGATAAAGAATGTTAGGCGTTCCAACCCATGATGCTACGATCTCGTCACTGTCTTTTATGGTCACACCACTAACAGAGATTGCCGCGATTGCATTAGTAATGCTTTGAAGATACAAAGTCGCGGTCATAAAATATTCCTGTAGTGCATAATGACCTTTTGTGCAAACGCTGGTACATCTTCTGGGCGAATAACAATCCCGCCCGCTGTAATGGTGACTTTACCGCCCGCTGTTTGCCCGCTGCGTGTTGCATACAAAGATTGAGCAATGGACAGTGTGGCTTCTTTGATGTCTTTCGGCGTGGCAGGCCATCCCCATTTACCAACCACTTTTACGCCTCTGCGAGTTCTTGGAAAATACGCGCTTGACTGCTGTTTGTTTGTTTCAATTGCCGTATATGGGACACCATCAAGAGAGGCGTTATCAGGCGTGAGGTCGTAGTCTGTCGCCGTTAAATCTGTGTAGGTTCGTGTTCCCGCATAATCTACCGATATACTGGTGAGGCTGGCAAGAAATCCAACATAAACCTTGTCAGATTCTACGGCTGTGAAATATCGCGTTTCATCACTGGCGGGTAAGTAGAATTTTGTAGCAGTTTCCGCGTCAATGAATCGGCTGACCGACTCGATCAGCAACTCAATCATGGCATCGTCGTTCGCGTCTGTGCTTATTGCACTCCCGCCACGAACCACAATCCATTTTTTATATTCATCAAGCGTTGCGTACCCGTTTGTAATTGACATTTACTTTATCCAGTCTTTCCAGTTTCCGCGAGGTAGTACATCTTCTGGAACGTATGTATCTTCGCTAATGTTCAAAACCTTGACGCTTGGCATATTGTGAGCAAAGTACTTATATCCTTCAAACCACCATGTATTTGGTTGATTTGGCACTGCCTTCGTATCAATGCCCCAGAAATGGGCGCGGTCTGAATCTTGTTCATCGTGCGGTTTATGTTGTACGCCTATCATCAGCATGGTAGTAAAACCCATGTGCCAGGCAATTTGGAAAACCGCATCCATCACGCGGCGGTAGGTGATTCCGTTTTTTGTAAGGGCTTCGGGATGCGCTGCGTTCTGGCTGCCTATCGAAAAACCGCCATAGGTTCGATGAGTAAAACGATAAATATTCTCACCTTGCAACTCATCCCAATCAGGTGTTGGAAAAAATTTAGGAATATCGCGGTACACATCCACTAAAGCCGCGCCATCTTCCAGCCTTAGTCTTTCATCAACGCCAACATAATAAGTCGGCTTCCATCCTTCATAGTGATAAATTGTATTGACGCTGAATGATGGATAGTTGAATAGGTGCGGGGGTGTAAGTTTTAAGTTTGGCCCTACTCCGACAATCAGACAAGTTTCACCACGATGAAGATTGTGAAACTCTGAAATACTATTCTTCATAATAGATGAATACACTTCCTGATAATGTATTACCGCCTGACGAAATCACTACCTTTGGCTTTCCTCTTAAAATTGGCATGGTTCTATCACCGCCCGCTGTACCTGTTAGGGCTGCGCCGTCTGCAACTGCGTGTTGCAAGTCTCGCGGGTAAAACCAAAGATTCGACGTTCCAGCCGTAGCCTTTGTAAGTAATGGCTTAGACGAACCGCTTTCACAAGTCACCGTAAGGGTCGCACCTGTATCAATCGTTCCAGGCTGGTACTCAATCGCGTATAGCTTGCCGATAATTGACGAGCCAGAAACGGAAGCGTCACCGCTTGCGTCTGTGGTAATGTCTAATCGTTGATATTTCATTGGCGGCCTCGCTTTGATTTATAAATAGGCTCTACAATGGTTTCAGGCTCTTTTACCTCTACAACAATCTCAGGTTGTGTTATCTTTTCCGCTTTTCGATGTTCCAGAAGCCAAGCACCAAGTTTGCCGCTTACCTCTACCTCATCCCCTTGAATCAGGGTACAGGTTGAGTCTTTGTAATGTTCTAGCATTTTTACTTTCATGGTTTATCCAGTCTGGGGCGAGTTTCCCCGCCCCATATAGTTAAGGCTTTGGTAAAAGCGTGATCTGTACACGGTAGTTTCCCGCCTCAGTAGTAGCAACGCCAGTATGACGAACGAAAAGAGTCGTATTGGCAGGAAGCACACTTGACACAATGGTTGCAGGGGTTGTGTCGCCGACGGACTGAGACACTTCAAGGGCCGTAGCTGCCGCAATTGTTGCACCACCAGCAGCAACGCCAACCGAAAAGTTAGCAGAAGCGGAACCGCTTGAATCAGTGCCAACCGTGTAAATTGCGCGAATGTCTGTTACCTGACATTCAAAGGGAAGGTTGCACAAAACATCGTCGTCGGTTGTGCCTGCGCCGTTATCAATGTTAAATTCTTTCGAGAAAACAACAACTTTGCGCTGATTACCGCGACCAACAAAAGGGAATTTTTCGGGCATGTGATTATCCTTTGCCTCGCCCGCATGGCTTTTACACCATGCGGGGTCGGGCTGTTATGTGGACTAGATGCCCACGTTGTAAGAAATTGCAGCGGCTTCACTATCGCGGTACGCCATACCCCAACGAACAAGGGCGACGATTTCCCAAGAGTCGGCATTAGCAATGCGGGTTGTTTCAAGGGTCATGCGGCGTTTGAATGCCTGTTTCCACTGGTCAAAGCGGACGGCCAAGATGGAGCCTGTCGTATTGTTGGCAGGTGTACCAGTGGCAACCTTACCCGCAGTATTTGCGAGGCGGGCGGTGCTATTGCGGTGCATCTGGAAGGCAGGGAGAATTTCATACCCATAGGCGCGGCGCAAGAAACCATTTTCAACGGTAGCAGCAGAGTTGACATCTTTTGTCTTTACTTCGGGCAGCTTCATATTTGCCCAGTAGGTATTCATGTCAACGAGGAATGACACATTGCGGGGGTCAGCACCATTCAAGCCAGCAGTACCCATCAACTTAAGGGTGTCAATGTAATCTTCGATGGCAAACGCGCCAGAAGCCGAGCGGCTATTAGCGGTGTTGGTCACAAGGGCCAACTTGCGGAAGCCGTCTTGAAGCAGGTACACAGTACCAGCGGCGGGAGTTCCGTCAATGCTGTTGATATTCTTGTTGGCGGAGGTTTCAACGTCACCATCAATCATCAGGTGTTCAAGAATTTCAGCACCCGAAACGGTCAGCTGCTGGCGAAGTTGAGGAACGAAGTTAATCAGAGAATCTTCGGTCATTTCCTGAGTGAACAGAACACGCGCACCGAGTTTTGAGAGGGTCAGTTGCTTGTTAGCGGTTGCCATCTGGGAAGCGGTCACAGTAGCAGCAGGGACCTTCAAGGTGCTATCTGAGGCGGTCGCTTCGCTTACACCGTACCACGTGGGGTCAGTGGATTCGAGAGGAACGTAAATGCTGGAATACCCATCGGGGACAATCTGGGACGGGATTTTATCCATGACAACGTTTGCGGCGCGGATAGCTTCCCAAATCTGATTTGAGTACGCAGTTCCAACCCAATCAGAACCAATCAGAGAGCCGCCCGTGTACATCGGGTCAGTAGCGGCCTTAACCGCATTGCTTACCGCGTCAAGAGTGGGATCAATGCCAGTAGCAGCCTTGAATGAGCCTTTGACATAAGACACACCGCGCTTTGATTCTTCGGTGTTGTTGTCTTTGAGTTCCGCGATCTTGAATGAGAGAGCCTTTACCGCACCAGGTGAAACGCTCTTACCAGCAGACTGCAAAGTTTCGATCAAGAGGGAGGTGTCGCCAGCATCAAGGCCATCATATTTCCATGTGTCACTAAACTTGGATTGATAAGGGGCTTGCTGTTCAAAAGGCAGGCGGCGATTTTTGGCCTGCTCAGCCTTGACCGCAGCATCAACCGCTTCACGCTTTTCACGTTCAATGCGGGCTTCGTTTTCTTCCTCAGCCTTTTTGTTTTGTTCAGCAGCAGAGAGCAAGGCTTCCAACTTGACAGCCTGCTTGTTGTAGTCGGCAAGTTTTTCAACCTGCTCGTCTGAAATGCTTTCACCGAGAGCGACGAGGCCCTTAATAGCCTTGCGGGTTTCGGCGAGTTTCTTCAAAAGTTCGTCCATTTTTTATCTCCTAGAATCTTTTTTCAATTTGTTTTAGAATATTTCTTGCTTTTTGTAGTTCCTCATTCCGCGCCCGCTTCGCCGCCTCGTCGGCCTCTGGTAAAACGCCGTCGGTAATTTTGGAAATATCAGGGAACGGCAAACCCGCATCCCTGTAAATCGCTTTGATTGCTGGTACTGCGTAAGCCGTTCGATTGGCTGGGGATAAGTTCCCGTTTCCCAATTCCCACAAGCTGACGCCAGCTAAAGGCCATACTGAAATACGACCTGGTTTATTCTTGTCGTACATCTGCGAACGTCCGCCAACTTCCAGCCTCGCAAGGTGGGCAATAGAATCAGACGAAACCGCTACCCGCCCTTCCTTTGCTGCCTGCATGACGCTGGCCGCTTCTGGTCTGGATTGGTCTAGCTTCATTCTCAAATGCCAGCCATCCACCATTTTTCGCAAAGTGCCTTCAATGGTTTTACCAATAACAATAATCTTGTCTTGTAGTGCCTTTGCGCCCTGCTTGATTCCGTGCTGGTAAAATCCGAGAGGGGATTGAAAGTCGCCATTCATAATGTCGGTACTCTCGTCAAACCACTGACCGTCCGAGTCTTTGGTAAAAGGGACAGCAAGAACATCCAACTCCCAATCACCAACGGCCTTCACCGCCTGCATATCCAGCCCACTCTTGGCGGCGTGTTCGTTTCCCGCTTCTGTTTCATTACCCATGTAATCACCTATTAACGAAAAAAAGCGGCGTGCCAATCCTCGAAAATCGAGAATTAACACGCCGCTAATAGCCTATTGCGTTTTGCCTAAATTTACCCTGTTGCCGTTATCGCATCACCTGCGCCTATGGCTATCTGGTAATTAGACTAAATTGTTATTTCTTTTACCATCAAAACAAGAATCGCGCAAGGGTTGAAAGCACAAATACAGCCCCTGACAATATCAGCAAACACACCAAAAATAAACGAGTGTATGAAAAATCTAGTTTCATTTTGCGTTACTCCGCATCCATTTACCAACTTCTGCCTTAGCATGGCGTATCGCGCCTTTGAGATTGTCGGCTACCACCTTTGACACCTTGCGCCTTCCTGCCATTTCATGTTGCCGTGTCTGCCCAAAGTTGTCACGGGTGTAATATGCACCCTTCTTCTCATTTTCTAAAACAATTCCATACCCCCGATTGATCTCGCGTGATACCCATGCGTTCGCTGTTTCGCCTGTGCGTTTGTAGTGATTGAGTTTAATTCCGCCGTCTGGTGTACGCTCTAAGATACCAGTTGCAAAAAAGAATCTTATCTGCTTTGCGCTTGTGGTATATCCCGCTTGCTTGCGACTTATGTATTTCTGAGGCTCATCGTGTCTTAATCCGTGACGATCATCGCCTAAAAGATACTCAGCGATTGCGGCCAGTCCTATCTTGCGCGTGCCGTATGGAAGGGAACGTAAAAAGTTTTGTATTTTTTTCGTAGAACGAACGCGAAAGGATGTGTTCATAAAGTCCAGACACGTCCAGAATCATCAACGAGAGAATGGGAACAATTATAACCACCACATTCAAAATCCCTATTAGGTGGTACGGCGTTGTGACTAATCCACCAATTGGCGCTATGACGTTTCCCTTTATACTTGCTGCAATCTGTGCAGGACTCTTTCCCATCGTCACCCGTAAAGGTCAGCATGGTATTACCTGCGGCTGCTACTTTGACATAGTTGTAAACGCGGTCAAGGGTCTCGGCGTATCCTTCTGCCCGCGCCTGTGCTATGGCGGCTTTCTGTACGTCCTCGCCTTTTCGCGTCTGTTTCAATGTTTGAAATAGTGTGTCAATGTATCCGAGTTCGCCGTCTATCATAGCCGTAACCCATGCGCTCGTTTCCTCATCCACTGGCAAGGATGCCCCAGCATCTTCCCACGCTATGTCTGCGGTAGGACTAAAGGCGTTTACCATTGCCCGCTTCATGGCATTTCTGAACGATGTTACCGCACCGTCTGAATCGAGATAATCAAATACAGCGGCGAATACATCCTCGTAATAAGCCTGTCTTACCTGTGGGTAGTTTCCTAGAGCGGCTTTGATTGCATCGGCCAATGTAGCATCCATTATGATTTCCTGAATTTATAAGATAAATCTTCCATCGACATATTAAGCAGATTTCTCTTTTCCTCGTTCTCTATTCGTCTCACTTCAAAGCGTGCAGGGTATTTATTGTTTTTCTCTTGCCAGTACAAAACTTCCTTTTCTCCGCGTGCTAATAAGAAAAGCTCCCAAAAGAAAGGCATAATGTCACACCCTTCTTGTATGTGTTCGTCTAAAACGCAACGAGCAACATCAAACCTTTCAAGTAGTTCTCTGCCAAGCCAAAATTGAATCTCTATGCTGTCAGTCATAAAATGAGTGAACCGATAAACAACATAGCCGTTATAAAACTCCATGCTGAAATAATCGCTTTTTTGCGGCTTGTCATTTACCGCTTTTACTACTGCGCCACAACTTGAGCATCTTTCAGCATCTACTTTGTTTTTCGTTCCGCAATACTCGCAATTCATTTTTGATTCCTTTCTTATTTCACCTTGAAGTTCAACGCCTCACGGATTGCCGAGACTGTCAACGCCACGCGGCTTTCGTCAATCTTATTGACAGACGCAAATACATGCCTTACATCATCCTCGGTCTTGCAGGCTGGCAACTCGCTTTCAATTTGATTGCGGACATATTCAGGAATGTTGTCACTATCAAATTTCACAGCCTGACCAATGCGCTTGATTGCCTTGCGCTGATAACGCGCCAAATCATCCCGCATGGCCTTATTGGCTTCGTTATCCTGCGGTTCTTCGTCTGGTGTTTCTTCCATCACATTATCAGGGGTGACGTTATTTACTGGCTCTACTGGCGCAGGCTCTGTAATTCCGCCAGATGACGCGCCGACCTGAGACACAAGTAAATCATCACGCTCGTCACCTAATGGATCATCGCCATAGATTTCCTCGCGTACCTCTTTCATAGTGTGCGAACGCTCAAAGGCTTCCTGTTCTCGAAGTTTCATGTCCTTATCCGTAACACGCACATCTTCAAAGCATCCGACTAACTGCCTTCCGCCATATCGCGGGAGGATGGAATTGGTGATCTTCTCATTCATCATCACGTGCATCGGGTAGACGGTTAATTCGTTGAATGACGCACGCCCAACCACGCTGTTTGCCTGTGTTGCGTTTTCAGACAGCATAGTATAAGAACCTGGGGCCAACGTGGTCATAATTTCTTCTTTATTGAATTTTCGGCCTTCAATAAATTCCATCTCGCGTTGCGTTACGGCATTTTGTAGCCAATTAACACCACCCTGACCAACTCCGCGAAGCATGAGCATTTCGCGATTCTTGGCCGCGTCGCGTGTATCGCTCTTAATCTTTTCCCACGTTGGGTCGGCTATCATCTGCTCAAACGTCATAACAGACGGCAACCGCCCATTATTATTTGCAAATAATGTAGTGTTGTACTGCTGCATCCCCAAGTCACCACCTGCAACAAGTGCGATTGACTCAACCGCCGACAATCCTACAAAGCGAGAAAGCGGATTGAACCGCTTGAAGTGAACTATCTGGTGAGGCTCTAGGAATATTTCTGCGCCCGTACCAGGATAATACATATACCCACGAAGATACATATACTTGTCAGGGACAGGAATTATCATACTGGAAGGAATGAACCACATTTCATCAGGCGGGGTGTCTTTGTCTTTGCTGTTCAACCACCAGTACGCATTACCAGTCAGGCGATAAAATGCTATTGTTGCATAAAGAAACTCAAACCGACTATCTAACTCGTTTGGGTGATTTAGTAGCAGTTCAAACTCGTGATTGGGTATATCCTTCGGCTCTTTTCCTGCAATAATCCGAGCTACTGAAAACGGGGTAAGGGCTGCGGACGATGCAGTAATATCAATAGCCAAAAGTACCCATGACAGCACGCGGTATAAGTCTGCCTGATTCTCGTACACCGATGGGTCGGGAAGTGTGTAGCTTTCTGCGTCTGCTGTTTGCAGTTGCCATTGTTCCCATTTTTGACGCTGCGCTTTTATCGCTTCCAGTTCGCTTTTAATGGCGTTTAGTTCTTTTTTGGTAGGTATTCCAAATAATCCCATGTTTTTTACCTCATGCCCAATCTACTAGCTTTATAGGGTCTAATAATGTAACTTGCCAAAGTCCAATCCCGCACCCCATAACAATATCGTCATGCCCGTCACCCTCTGCGGCCAGTCGCCATGCGCCGCTAGGAAGCTGAGAAGATACAAAAGTATTAAACTCGTGCTTTTGTGCGGGTATATCCAGTAGCTTCCATCCGTTATGTAATAACTCGTGCATGTTCGACATAATGGCAGACTTGCTTTCGTTCGTTGTCTCAAAGGGTGTAGCATAAACGCCTATCTCGCGGAGAGCTTCGATATTCACCGCGCCAATGCTGTTCTTTTCGGCCAGTACGCTTTGTAAGTGCCACTTGTCGTACATTGCCTTGATACGCCTGCGCTGCTCTGCCCATTCTGTTTTATTGATGTGTAATAAATCCACCTGGCACTTTGTAGTTTTATCAAATACGGGCATGGCTGTAAAATCTGTTTGTCCGAAGTCCAGACCTGCAATATACTCATGCCCTTCGATGTACTCCGCGTTAGGTGGGGCAGTAAATACGCCAGACAAATCACCGAAATAACTGTTACCCGAAGTAAGGAAGCAACTCACAACATCTTCGGGATACTCTTGCACAAATAGCCGACCAAGTTCCTGTACCTTCAACCTTCGCCATCTAATTTGACCTTGATCTAATCCGTGTTTGTTGGCTAATATCTTTTCCTCGTCCGTGTATGTAATATCCTCATCAGAACTAACGCGATAATTCTCATCCCACCACCACGGGTAAAAGTGTAGTTTCCAAACACCGCCACCAGATAACGCCTCCATGCACTTTTCATAAAAGAATCCCTGTGCGCCGTTGGGCGTGCTTTCCAGTGTCACAATAGGGCTACCACCCTGCATTGCTCCTGCTACAATCCGCTCGGCATCTTTCCAGAAAGCGACCTCTGATCCGTGCATCTCTGTATAAGTATCACCGCGCCCCGTCTCTACATTGCCAGCCGTTGCAATTGTTGCAGTACTGTCAAACTCAGGATAAGTGGCAAGTGTAGCGTTGGCATATTTTCTTTGTGGCTGTATTGTTCCAAATTTGCAATGCTCATAAAATCGGTCTGCCATGCGCCGCAGTTTCTGTGTTGTCTCGGCATCATGCGCTAGGGTGATGGTTGTCTGTGTGCTTGTGACAGTGCGCCGAAACATTTCGCCTTGTGTGTATGTGGAGAAGCCCAATTGTCGTGCTTTTAAGATAAGGTCGCGCCCGCTTCTATTGGCGTGGAAATGTGCCTGCGCTTTGTTCCACAAGAAAGGCTTTAGCTTTTTATCCTTATCCAGTATGCGGAGAAAGACGCGGGCAAACTCAGGAGGATTGTTGACTATCTGGCTCGGTGTTGCCACTGATAAACTCTCTCCAATTCAAGGATTCGCCCTTTGTTGTCACATCCACATTCTGTAATACCTTGCCCGCTATCCTGTCTAATATTGCCTGTTTATCAGCCGACTGGCGCGATGTGGTCATACTGCGAATCATGGCGCGGAGGCGGTCTATCGCCTCGCCTGTGTTCGGGTTCTTGATTTCCTCAGAGAGAACGTCCCAAATGACATGCTCCAATAGTTCCTCTGCGCGTTTCTTGTCCTTTGGCTTGCGCGGTGCGCCCTTCATCCATCGGCGGGGGTCATAGCCTTTTTTGAACGTTCCTTTTTTGGGTTCGTCCAGATTTTCGCCAGTATTTGCTGGGGATTCGTCAGACATTATTTCACCAGTTCAGGTATGATACCTGTTGCAGTAAAGAAGCGTTCAATGATTACACCAGCATAGTTTGGGCTTATTTCCATTGCGTAACAGCGGCGGTTTAGGTTGTGGGCGGCTATGATGGTTGTGCCTGAGCCAGCGAAGGGTTCAGCAATAATATCGCTTTTGTCGCTTGTAATTTTCATTTGATTTTCTACCAACTCAAGCGGTTTTATTGTTGGGTGTAAATCGCTTCTTTGGTTATCATATTCAAGTAAACGCGAGTAACTCACACCTTGCAAGCCGTTATTCCATTTTGCTCCTTTTCTAAAAAGTAAAAGATATTCAATGTCTGGTCTGTGACTATCACCAAATGGAACGCTTACAGGCTTTTTCCATACCAACAAATTGAATGAAATTTTCTTACTTTTAGCCCAAACAAGATACTCAGGAAGTAAATCCTTATTACAAAAAACATAGGCACAAATTCTCTCAGTAAAAAAAGTTGGTAATATTTCGAGAAAAGGTGATGGGTCAAAGTCTACGATATCAGCAATGCGCTCGGCTGTTTTGGCGTATTGCTGATGAAGCGCACCACCGCCTTCGGTTTGAAAGTTATACGGTGGGTCTGTAAACATCATTACCGCCCTCTCCCCGCCCATCAGCCTTTCCACATTCTCGCGCACCGTACAATCGCCAATTAATAGCCGATGGTCGCCCAGCTTCCATAACTGCCCCGTTTCAGTTTTCCACTTCTCGGCAAGTTCAGCGGCGCGGTCTATCTGTGGCTCTGCGTCCACCTGCGGGGGTTCTTCCCCTGTCCCTTCCCGCCATTCGTCATCGCTAAACAGCTTCTTTATCTGCTCATCTTCCCCACCCCACTCTTTGAGCAACGCCCAATCGGGGTCGAAGTCCACCTGTGCAATTTTATTGGCGGCGACTGACAACCTGCGGGCGCGGGGATGCTCGGCGTTTGGGATGTCATCACGGACAACGATAACAGGCCGCTTGCCGTCACTGTGGACAATGATAGGCTCTACTTCGTTACCGTCTGCATCCGTGAATACTTCTACGGCTTTTTCCAAACGCGCTGAACCGCTGATAATTTCACCATCAGCGGCAGCAGTCTGTGCATCTATGAATCCATCCTCACGCAATGACTTTTCAAGCAGGCGTAACCCGTAAGGGGTATGCTTGTTTGCGTTTCGCGCTTGGGGTTTAAAGTCTGTAATCTTTTTCATTTCTTACCAAACAACCCTTTCCATATCGCCGCGAGGCACTGCCATAAATCAAATTCGACTTCTTCGGGTTCGTTCATTGCGCTTCTTCTTTCTCGCCGCTACCCCGCGTTCCTGGCGTTTCAACTCATTGGCCAGACGTTTACATACAGGGCATTGGTCGCCGTCATGCTTCACTTTGCGGTCACAGGTGCGGCAGGTGGGCGGATTGGTATCTTTTTCCATTGCTTACTAAACAGTATGGTGAGGATGGCTTTTATCATACGGCCAGATATTCCTTATAGGTCTGCATCAATAATGGCCTATGTACTCGTATGTCGCTTTGTGCGCTTACCTCAACCATTGATAGTCCAATATCATTACGCTGGAATGGGGCTACTCGGAAGGCGTAGCGTGTTTTCATTTGCCAACTGGGGAGTACCATCCCGTGTAATGTATGATCATAAGACTGGACATAGGTCTGATACAGGCTCTTGTGAAAGTGGGAGGTGATAATGAAATCTGGCGGTGTCACTTCGCCTTTGATGCAATCCCAATAAATATCTCTCAACCAGTTCCTATATCCGTTCCCTTCGTTTGTGCCTTTTCCTGCGTTCGCCCCGTGGTGAGTCCACCAGAACAAGCGACCGTTTATGTTTCTCTGCATTTCGTCATGGTACTGGGCGTTTAGGTGGCTGTAATGCTCTTTTACCCCGTATTCGTTCCATTCCGTGTGGCTTTCTGTACCACTGGTGTAATGCAGTTCGTCGCCGTTCTTTACTGAGAATCCACAACGCTCTAAAAAGATGTCCATTAGCTCGGTGTGTATCTCTGACTGGTGTTTAGGGTTGGAGCTAATTACCTGGACTGTCCCGTGATGGAAACCTTCGGTTGCGTCGCCATTGTGTACAATTATCAGCTTCTTTCCAATTGCTAACCTTTTGACCTCATCCGCGCACTTTATCCAATGCTCAAACATTTTCAATTGGCTTTCGTTCGGGTCGTGGTTTATGGCGTTTCCTTCTTTTCCCTGTCGGAAGGACATTTTGTAATTAGGGAATAAGGCTGTTGTACCGCCTGAGTGCATATCAGAGAGGGATACTATTAGGGTGTCTCTGTAATCTAACAATTTATCTCACTTCCTAATTACATGAGCGAGAAAATCAACTTCAAGTTATCTACTATCCAAGCAATTACAGGCTCCCGAATGTCCGAAATCCCAAAAGTGTACAAAACAAAAAGAAAAAATAGCGCGAGTTTGGGATTGCTGTATATTCGTAGGCCTATGCTTGTCCGCTTCAATAACTCAATATCCTGCTGCATGTCATAGCGGGTCTTGATGTCGTACAACTCTTTTTCGAGCAATAATCTCACCGCTGCGGTTGTACTTAGTTTTTTTGTTCCTAGTAACTCCTCCATTTTCTTTACCAAGTGTGAACTACCGTTGTAATCTGTCATTATCTACCCTCAAAAAGATTTGATTTGGTTGCCCGCCCGCGACATCTCGCCTGCATTAAATTTGTGCGTAATTGTCAGGCAGGCGGGCAACTCTACGAAAGCAGGGCGGGAGGCTGAAATAGACCTCCGTAATGCGCCCTGAAATCTGCTATCGGCTTGAGTCCCACTTATCAATCGTGTGAGACTTGCCAATAATCGGCACGAGTGAGGTACTGAGAAAACTGTGTACCTTAGAAGGCAATCCCATCTGGACGATGAAGCCAAGAATATACAAAGCGGCTACCGCAAAATCAGCGGCCTGTGCATCAAGTGCCAATACATCAACGGCGGGGGCAAAAACTTTCAGCCCAACCAATACGACGAAAGCGGCAAGGGACAGGCCTGCACTGAGTTTTGGGGCAGACCCATCAGGCAGACCAAACACCTTCGCAACATTCACCAGCGCGGCCACCAGTGCGGCCACACCCGCCAGAGTCCCAAACTGTACAATCAATTCTTGAAGCATTTTCTTATTCTCCTTGTGATTAGATAACAAAAAAGACCCGCCGAGACATCTGCCAGAAATCTGACAAACGCCTCAACGGGTCTTACGAGCGGTTGAGTCTTGCTTCCTTCCCCGTGAGCCTTACGGGTGACGGGATAGGATTAGATTGATGACATTATACACTATTTTGATTCCATTTTATTGCGGAATCACTTGGCGGCAGACAACTGCCCGACCTTTTAGAGCCTCGTTTTTGATGTATGTCATCATCCCTGACCAAGTTTCAAAACCATTCAACTCTGCCGCCATTTGCCATTCACGGACTTTCTTATCGCTTCGGGCTGTGCGGGTTGTATCTTTCCACTTCGGGTCATGCTTGCGGGGGGCTTTCGCCCCCCCTTTCTTTTCGCTTTTCATACTCTGCCAACTACTGCGGTCATGTGACCATCGAAGTAGGGGTTATCATTGCTAGGGATGTCGTTCTGTAAAGCAGTGAGACCGTTGGCGCAGAGTTCTTTTACAACTTTCTGGACGTTTTCTACTTTTCCGAAGAGTGTCAGATTGTTTTGATAATTGCATGAAACTTCGACGTTGTGCATTTTGCTGGTGAGGGCGTTCAACTGGGCGGCTACTTTCTTGTTTGTTAGGTTTGTTGTCATTTCGTTTCTCCTTGTTTGTTATTGATAAAAGTATTTTACTACACGTTGTACAACGTGTCAAGGGTAAACGACCACCAATTTTCAGTAAGTTTTGGCGGAGTTGCCTACTATCTCTGTAAGTGACGCAAAACGTCACCCTTCGACAACCCCGCCCATATTGCAGGCGTCCAGTTCCGAGCCACCCTAGCCACGAAGCAGAAACATGGAAGTCTTTCGTTGCCATCACACTTCCCTATTTTGCAAGGAAACGCCTAACGGTTTGCGTGAGCGGCTAATTGACCCGCGCACACCATACAAAGCAATCGCCATCATCAGCTCCACAAGACGGACATTTTGGAAGAGTCCGCTCCACGCTTTGTTCGGTGGCTTCTAAGCTGGAAAGCCAAGTTGTTTTAGTGCCGTCAAATATTGCAACATCCATCGATTCATCAAAATCGTAACCGCGAGCAATACCATAAAGTGCCACTCGTAACTTATCTGCTGGCATTTTATTTATAGTATCCGACACTTCTGCGTCTGGATGACTTGATAAAACATAAACTTTTGTCACGTTACCTACTTTCCTCGGCTGTCCGCCGAACTACGATTTAACCAATTATGGGGATACATTATTACATAACTCCATTTCTAGGCGCACCCATAAAGATACGCCTAGAATAATACCTAAAATAAAGATTTATCACCTTGCAGGGCTTTCCAAGATACAATCAATCCCCGCCTCATTTCCGTGACTAGTTTCCTAAATTTGCGCTTCTGCTGTTGGCTGAGCTTGAATAATCGTTTCAGTTCTGCGTTATCTTTCCGTAACTTATCTATTACCTGTTGCGGGTTTGGCTCCATCACATCCCTCCCCATATATACGCTATAAAGGCAAGCAATCCAAGCATGATAATCACCACCATGACTAAATCAAACTTGGTAGGCGGCTTCTGTTTTTCTTCGCTCATTTTTCCTCACATAAATATCTTGCGTTCACCCATCCGCTGTAACCGTCCCTATCTACCACCTGATACCAAAGCCCGCCGTCTTTTGCAATCCCCTCGCGGCCTGTTAGGTTTACGGTGTATCCCTTGATAACGTATGACTCCCGCTTGTATTCAACACCTGGACCCGCTCGGACTGTCAAAGGAGTACAGGCAACGCGCTCAGACGGGGCGGGTGATTCCGTGACCGTTCGGGAAGGTACGGGAAATGTCACAATCGGCGGGTATGGCTTGGGAGACTTTACCACTGGCATTACACCGCAAGCCATGACCGCAAGTGTTAATACAGATACGCTTAATAACACTTTTTGAAATAAGTGTGATTTCATTCGTCCTCCAAAGTGGCAAGCAGGGCGGCGCGGCAAATGGCAAGGGGGGCGGTTTCGCCACGAGCAGCAAATTTGTAATTTGTAATGTCTTCAAACCACCTATAATCTAAAAGACAATCAAAGCTAGCAGCGTAACCACTGGTATACCCAACGCAATCAAGAGTTAAATAGTTGTAATCACTATCAAGGGATAGTTCTTCGTTGAAAATCATTTTGTTTACGCGTTCTGCAACTTCAAACGCGGCGCGAATATCAGTGCTGAATTTTGCGCGGTTGTGGAAAAACCTTTCATTCCATCCAACACTATCAAGTTTCAAAACTTTTTCAGCAACAAGCAAGTCCATATCATGACCTGCGGGCATGTCTAGTATTTCATCGCGTGTCATTTCATCACCCATATCACGTAATATACTACCTGCACAATAGCAGGGGCAATCAGCAACCATCTGTCGTCTAAGCCAGTCTCTCATTTTCGCCTCGGCTTTCCATAGTAAAACTTCCCATCCTGCTGATACCCTTCGGGGGCCAGTGCATCTACTAGGCGGTATAAAAGATAAGCACATACCGCACAAATAACGATGATTAGAATTATCTTGATCATGTCAGTCAATCCACTTCCAAAAGTGCCGCCATTCCCCGTTTGCTTCAATTTGTCCCCATCCTAGATATACCTTTTCGTTATCTGGTACGTCAGGATAGGCATCAATGTTATCGGCGCAAGCATCGTAATCAAGCCTCACGCCGTCTACAATACAAGTGTTTTTAGTCATTGCTTATATTCCTTTCTTCGGAGGCTTAGGTAATTCACACCATGCAATTGGAACGCCAAATTGAGACTCCATGTCGTACCCTGTATATCCATAACAAGACCAATAACTATCCATGAAGCGTACAGCAGACCAAACGCGCCCGCCATCTGTAACTAAAACAGGCCTGTCCATCTCTGGTAATTCATCTTCAAGATAAATCCAATTCATTGTTTATGCTCCTTTTTATGGCACTCTCTACAAAGTGCCTCTAAATCGTTCAATCTCTCACGGCCTAGCCGTATGTAGGTCTTATGATGTACGTCCAACCGCTTCCGCTCTCCGCACCGCTGACAACGCCAGCCGACTTGCGCTCTCTTTGCCCGTGCTGTCTCTTTCCAGTGTCGAGAGCGTAGATACCAGTGCCGATACCATATCTGCCTCATGGTCAGGCGAGGGCGTAATAGGTACACCCAGCCTGCCACGAGGGAGAGGGCTAGTAGTGCGTCAGGCATTCTGTGTTGCACAAGTTACACCGCATTCGACTTCAAACTCTGAACGGTAATTACCTGCGGACGGGTCGAGATTTTCAAGTGAAACATCTTTGAAAATTTGCGCTCCCATCTTTTTTTCACGCTGTACCATTGCTGAAAATACCTCTGGAAAATCAACGCGAATTTTGTTCCAATAACCTTTGCCACCTTTCACGCAACCAATGCAGTTATTATTTTTGTAGCCGAGTTCATACATTGCAGGAAGTTTTATACCTGCTTGCATAAGCATATTCAAGCAATCTTGTTTTGATAGATTGTTATCAAGCAAGGGAAAGAGCAAATACAATTCTGGATTATCTTGCTTGAACCGCTCTACTCGCTCAGGCTCATCAGCTGTAAAACCGAAGCAGTGAATATCACCGACTTGCTGATATTGTTCACGCACATTGCGTTTCAATTCTTGCGTGCAACGTGCGCCGCCTACGCCAACAAGCCAGCCTGTTTTGTCAAACACATCGTAAATATCTTTGTATTTTTCGGAGTAGAGTTGTTTGATTTCTTTCCCAATCCATCGGGAAACATTACCCATGAAGCGGGCATTATCTGGATGCTCATTTGCCATTGTGCTTGAACAATTCACAATCTCACAATCTGGATATTGAGCAACTAGCAACTTTGCCATAACTGCGGAAGTTGCGCCGTGAGAGTACCAACCTAAGACGCGACCTTTTAGGAAGGATGGCTGTTTAGGGATTCTTACTTTGCTCATTTTGTCCTCTATTCCGCAATATGATGGGTTTCCGACAACACCCGCAAGTCGAGATTTTCGCTCCAAAGACTGTTGTCAAAGACTAT
>ERZ869907.208-NODE-208-length-26261-cov-7.211249_pt1 | contig 26261 bp, 47 predicted proteins | sample MGYA00579309_ERZ869907 | MGnify/ENA primary metagenome ERZ869907 (study PRJEB32216, sample SAMN09231814) | wastewater metagenome | place: USA: Maryland | collected 2016-07-30 | study: EMG produced TPA metagenomics assembly of the PRJNA472060 data set (Reclaimed... | reverse complement strand
TGTCTGGTCAGCCGTTCCGCGCTTGTTCGGCAGCGGGCGCGGGCTGAATTGCAGCGTCAGCTTCGCGTCGCCGTCGAGTTCCAGGGTGTGCCAGCCATCGCTCGGCTCGGGCAGTGCCAGCCCGAACTTCTCGCACAGTGCCTCGGCAACTTCCTCGCGCGTGAACTCGTAGACGATGGTCTGTGACGTCGCTCGCTTCATCGCTCGTTCCCCTGAGTCGAAAATGCGCTGTCCGAGGGTCGCTCAATCGCAGCCTGCTCGGCCTTCGCGGCGTCGATCTCCCGCTGTAGCTGCTCGATGCGGGCGCACAGCGCGGCGACTCGCGCCTGCTTGCGCCGCTCGCCCTCCGTGCGGTGCCACTCGTCCTGATCGTCAGGGTGCATCGGCTCGCCGTCCTCCCACACGAACTGCCACAGCGGGAAGTGCGTGCCACAGCCGACGCAGAAAGTCCCGTTGTAGAAGCGAGGGTCGCGCGCGTATGTCTCCGCGATGGAGAGCGCCATCTTCGTGCTGCTGCCGCACTTCTTGTGGACGTAGCTACGTCGCAGCGGCTTCACGAACCCCTTCGCACGTTCCTCGGGCGACAGCACGACGTAGCCACGCTGCTGACCGCTCGGCAGCAATTCGACGTGGCTGCGATCCTCGGGGACGGGCGCACCGTCGGTCAGTTCAATCTTCGGCACGGGTCAGTTCCTCCCGCCGCTCAACGCACTCGCGCTGTGCGGCTTCGATGATCGGTTGAGCGTCGCGGACCCACTCGTAGCGCACCTGCAAGATGGACGTGCCGGGCGTGAACGGGATCGGTCCTTCGTAGGTGTATCCGGCCGCCAGCTCGCGGTCGCTGTACGCGCCGTACGCGCGCTTTCGCACGAGCAGGAACACGACGTGCTTGTAGACGCGGCTCACTTCGGGACCTCGGGCATCCGGGCCCAGAACGTGACCGCGTTCCGGTCCAGCCTCTGCGCGTCGTCCGACAGCCAGTGCGCCGGGTAGACGGCGTCCGCGTCTTCGTAGGTCGCCGGCCACACGTCGCCGTCGAATACGATCAGCACGCGCTCGTCGGCGTCGGGCAGGCGCTCTCTGCACGCGATCCACGTCACCGCGTACCGGACCGGGTTGCGCCGGTTCCAGTAGGCGAGCGCCTCGCGCTTCGTCGCGTGATGGAACTCCTCGGGCGGCAGGCGCAGCGGACAGGGGTCGTCGTCGAGGTTCGAGCACATCACGGCGGACGACCACACGTCGTCGTACTCGCGGCGCTGCCAGAGTTCCGCGCGCGACCCGCAGAACGCGCACGTGTGGATCGTCGCGGTCGTCGCGACTTTGCGGTACCGGTCGTCGCTCGCAGCGACAGAGCCGGCCCCCGCGGAGGGCACACCCTCAGCATCGCGGGGCCGGTCGGCGGCGTTGTGGGGCGGCGGCGCGAGCGAGTCAGGTGTCCGGCGGAGATCAGCCCGCCGGGTCTGCGAAGCCTCGGCGCTCTCGCACGCCTTCGGCCCTATGACTGCTGCCCGTGCTCGAATCACGGTTGAGCCCCTTCGGGGGTGTATTCGGACGTTTGAAACGAGCGTCGCAGCGCGCACAGGAACGCGGACCAGCGCCAGCGATGCTTGTGCAGCGGCTTCGAGCCGTGGCACGACCAGTAACGATCCGGGAACTTCACGACTGCGCACCTCCGGGCTGATCAGAGGGTCGCGGCGTTCCCTTGTCGTGCGCGTCCTCGCTATCGACGCACTGGAACAGATGCACGCTCCAATGCTGCCGCGCCTGAGCGTAGCGGCCACGCGCTGCGGCCTCCGCGCCCGCGCCGCTGAAATGCTCCGGCGAAACGATGCCGTCCTCGTACCAGACCATCCAGCGACCTTCTGACGCAGGCACAGAGGGTCGGACCGAGCGAATTGCATCTTCGCAGGCATCGGCATCCACCGCGAAGCCATGCGACCGGAACGAATCTGCCGCGCACTGCAACGCCTCAAACAGCGCGTCCCGCTGATTAAGGGCTATTTTCGCCGCAGCGTGATTGAGATCTCTTGACTGCTCGGCTTCGTCCAACTTATCGGCCAGCGCCGCTACCGCGTGCGCAAACCTCGGAACGGGCGCGACGTGCGAACTGTGCATGGCGCGACACTTCGCGATGTAGTCGGCCAGTTCTTGGTTTACAAATTCGTCGATATGCTCACTCATGGTGACTATTCCTCCCAGTTCTCGTCGCACCCGCACGGCTCGTCGCTGATGCCGCGCACGGGATCGCCTTCTAGCCAGCCCGTGTCGTAGCACCGGCTGCACTTTGGACGCTTGTTCGGCGCGGTTTGCAGCGGGTGCATTCGCAGCGCGTGCGTCCTCAGTCCTGCGAGCGTGCGAAATGTCCGCGTGCAGAAATCGCATTGCCGCAGGGCATCCGGGAATGTCTCGTAGTAGACCTTCATGTCTTGCTTGAGGCTCACGAATTGTGTCCGGGGACGCGGCACCGGCCTCGTGCGTCAACGAACCTTCCGCACTGCCTGCACACAGGGCGACCCTCTGACGCGGGCACGGCGTCTCGACCAATCGCTGCGTCCACGATGCGGATCACGTCCAGCAGTGTCGCGCTGTCGAGGATCTTCGCGCGAGAGCGGACCTCCACCAGCGCCGCGCGCAGGCGGTCGCGGTCGGCCACCAGTTCGCCGAGCGCACGCAGCACCGTGTTCCCGTTCGCGTTTGTCAGCGGGTGCCCGGCCTCGTCGAGCGCATCCTTGACCTCGCGCCACCGCGCGTGAAGCCCGTCGCGGCCATGCCACGAACCGCAGTTGCACGCGGGAATGTCGCAGCGCCGATAGCCTTCGCGGCGCAGGAAGTCGCGCAGTGTGTCGGCGGTTTCCTCGTACGGGTCAGCCATGATGTTCGTCTCCATTGACCGCTGCTCCCTCAATCGCCGCCCATGCTTTCGCGTTCAGTTCCATGCTTGCGCGCATGACCTCGCCGTCGAGTCGTTCTATCGTCTTTGCCAGTTCTCGCAGGCGAAGCTCAATGCGCTCAGCCTCATCCTCCGCGTCCTGCATTTCGCGGCGTTTCGCCTGATACGCGCGCATCAGTTCGATCAGCTCCGGCGTCATGTCACTTCTCCAGAGGCGCAGAGGCGCTAAACCTTGCTCGCACCTTTTTCGCCGCCCGAATGATTCCCTGACTCAACGACCCGTCACCGTAAGCGCGCAGCTTGTCCGCAATGCTCGGCGGGATCGTCACCTGGAACCGCTCGCCCGGCTCGCCCGTGAAGGACGGGCGGCCGGGGCCGCGCTTCGGCTTCAAGCCGCTTCCCACGTCAGGCCCTTGCTCGACGCGAACCGCGTCAGGTCCGCCGCGCGCGTCTTCGGCATTTCGACGCTGACCGCGAGGTCACCGAACATCGCCGCGAAGAACGCGCGGCCCGCGTCCGTCGTCGGGGCGACCGTCACGGACGTCGAGTTGAAGGAGAGAAGGCCGGAGAAAGAGAGGTCGGTCATCGGAGGTCTCCCGCCAGCACCGTGCTGGCATGGGCAGTAATATACACCGTTATTCCTGGGTGTCAACAGGTTTCGGTGTATTTATTTCGTTCCCTTCCTCGTCCACTTCCCCCAGCGCGTACGCAATGGCGTGGTCAACGCTTTCCGGGTCCTTCATCCGCCACGCCCGCAGCCATTCCAGTTCGGCCCGCATCTTGTCGTACTCGCTCGCCAGTACGACCTCGACGGGGCCGTTAACCCACAGGCCGCCGCCACGGGGCCGATCCAGCGTCTTCCAGCGCAGTACAGTCACGGCGCGACCCTCTCAGGAGCCATTACTGACTCGCGCTATCCGCGCGCCGATCCACCGCATCACCGGCACGGCCATGCTGTTCCCGAGCGCCTTGTACCGCGGTCCGTCCGCCGCCGGCTTCCCCCGGTACGGCGTCAGCGTGTAGTCGTCGGGGAAGCCTTGCAGCCGCTCGCACTCGCGCGGCGTGAGGCGGCGGACCTGCATCGTCGTCGCGAGCGCAGGCGCGTGCGCGTGCGCGGCGAGAGTGTGGCAGGGGTCGCCCGGCTTCGGGCTGCTGCGGTTCGCCTTCGACGTGATCTGCGTCGTGTCGAACGCGACAGCCACCTGCCCGCCGCCGTTCGCGTGGCTCCCGTCGTGCGGCATCGCGCGCAGCGTCGGCGACAACTCGCCCACGTCGTGGCCGCTGTCCTTCATCGTAAAAGCCACGGCCACCGTCTGATTCTTCGTCAGTGGCATCGTGATGCCCTCATGCATTCCACCGTGCTGCCCCCCCCTTGCTGCCACGGAAACGAAAGCGGCTCACTCATGCGTCACCACGAACGTCTCTGACTCCGCGTCCAGCCGCTGCGCCGTGCGCGCGGTCAGGCACAGGGATAATCCGGCCGGTGTAGGCGTCCTGTCCGTTGAGCCCCCCCCGTTGTGCGCGCCGTCCGTGAGGGCGCCGACGGTCAGGGGGATGCCGCGTCCGGTGCCGTCCTCGCTGGCGTCGAAGCCTTCGGCTTTCAGAGCGTGCGCGATCAGTCGCTGTCCTTCGCTGTTTCCGCCACCGCGGTCAGGGCGTTCGACAATGCTGTTGGCAACGCTTTGCCCCGCTTGGCGGCTCGGCGCAGAATCCCCGCGCAGGCTCGCGGACTCAAAAAGTACCGCCGCGGCACGGGTCCAGCCTCCAGCACTTCCGACAACGAACACACGCTTGCGTCGCTGGGCCAATCCGAAATACTGAGCGTCAAGAACTCGGTACGCCCACCCATACCCGAGCTCTGCCAGTCCACCGAGGAAGGCTCCGAAAGCGCCCGTTCGATCCGATAGCACGCCGGGGACGTTCTCCCAGACCACCCACTCGGGGCGATAGCGTTCAGCGATCGCAAGGAAGGTGAGGGTGAGGTTTCCGCGAGGATCAGCAAGGCCGCGCCGAAGTCCGGCGACGCTGAACGCCTGGCAGGGGGTGCCTCCGACGAGAACATCGATATCTGCATCCGGCCACTCCTGAAACTTCGTCATGTCCCCGAAGTTCGGCACGTCGGGGTAGTGGTGCGCGAGCAGGGCGCAGGGGAACGGCTCAATCTCCGAGAAAAACGCCGGCTCCCAGCCGAGCGCATCCCACGCGACCGTCGCCGCTTCGATGCCGCTGCACACGCTGCCGTACCTCACGTGCGAGGCTCTGCCGACGAATCAGTGACTCGCATCACCGGGATGCCCGCAATCTCGGCTCGGCGCACCATGTCGGCCGTCCCGCGTCCTCCGGGGAACGCCACGACGAGATCCGGCTTGAAGTCGTCAATCATCCGCTGGTTGCGGATCGGCCCGGCCGCTTTGCCGTGCTCGTGCCACAACGCCGGAACGGTGATGCACTTCGTGTCCTTGTCGCACCAGTCGCGCGCGATACGATCGACGCCGCGGCACCCGCCTTGAATGATCGCGGTGATGCCCTTCGTCTGGTCGAGATCCCACAGCGTCTCTTGCACGAGGCGCGAGTTGCTGTAGTCGCGACCGCCGCAGACGAGCACCCTCATGTGCGAGGTCCTGACGGTGACGACGTTGCTCTGGCAATCTGCTTGCGGTACTTCTCGAGCGAGTCCGCGTACGCGTACCAGGTGCCGTGAACCTGCCCGCCGATCGGGTCGTCGATGCCGTCGCGCCGGACCGCTTCGATCTCCGACGCGTCCTTCACTTCGACCAGGCGGGGCTTCTCGGTCATGCGGCCTTCCCGATGTGGATGATTCCGAGGTTCAGCAGCACGCGCTGGGTACGCAGCACGCCTTCGAGGTGCGCGAGCCGCACGTAGTCGCGGTCGAGGTCCATGTGCGCGCGGCGGTCGATCGCGTCATGGCACGCACTGCACGCGAACGCGGCGAAGAGGTCGGGCGACTTGATCCCCATGCCGCTGATGCCCGCCATCCGGAAGTGCGCCAGCACCGTCGTCTCGGGGTTGCCGTTGCACACGTCCGGCAAGCGCACCATGCACTCGCGGCCGCGGGCCAGTTTGCGCAGATCCGTCACGCCACCCTCCGAAGCACTTCTTCGCGCAGCACGTCGTCGCTCAGTCCCGGCACCATGTCCTCGCAGATCACGCGCACGCACCGCTCATAGAACTCGTGGAACTCGCTCTCGTCGAGGTTCGCGAACGCGATCGACCGTGGCAGGATGATCTCTGCTAGTACCTCGCCGCTCTTGCGATCGACGACGCGCTGCCGATCGACGTGGCCGACGCGGAACTTCAGCTCGACGAGCAATTCTTCGACGCTCGTCCAGTCGCCGCACGTCTGCCAGACGACGTTCAGTAGGCCGAAGAACATCCGATGGAACTTGATGTTCCGCGGCCGACGCACCTCCGCCGCGACGACGGCGCCCTGCGGGATGCGCCGGAGCGCGTCGCGGGCAGCGTCGTCTTCGGGCACGAAGCCCTGCAGCGTGCGGCGCAGGTAGACGTCGGTCATGTGCGGATGTCTACCCGCTCGTCTTGCGCCATCTGCGCGCCCGGCACGGGCGTCCCGGCCTTCAGCGCATCGAGCACGGCCTTCCGGTTGATCCGCGGCGGCGGCGGCTCTGGCCACTCGCGGTACGCATCGGGGATCGCGGCCTCGTCGATGATGTCGGCGCGGGCGGGATTCTTGCGGAGCGCGATCGTGAACTCGGCGCACGAAATCTTCGTGATGCCGGTCACCTGCATGGACGTTTTCAAGTACGTCCGGATGCCGGCGGCCCGCTCGCGGACCTTCTTCGCCCGCATCGACATCTGCGCCGCGGCCTCGTCCACCTGGTCAGCGAACGATTCGAGATTGCGGATCACCATCGCGACCGACCGCGACTTCGCCTCGATGTCGCCCTGCAGGCCTTCCAGCGTGTCGAGCAGCATCTGCGGGTCGAGTTCGGATTCCTCGGCCAGCGCCTGCAGCTGCCGGTGCTGCGCGACCAGCTCGTAGAGCGCGGTCACTTCGCAATCTCCGCGAGGCGTTCGTCACGCGCCGCCTTGAAGTGGGCCACCGATGCGGAGTCCTTCACGGCACCGGCCGCGCGGTAGGCTGCGTTGTAGGCCTTGATGAGCGCCGGCTTGTCTTTCGCCTCGGCAATGGCGATGGTGTAGTCGCTCACTTGCTGCGGTGTGAGGGTCGTCACGATCTCCGCATCCGTGACTTCGCCGGTCGCGCTCGCGGCAACCGTCGCGGGAACGTCGGCCGGCGCCTGCACTTCCGGCGGCGTCGCTGGCGTGACGACCGCGCGGATCTCGACGTCGCCGTCTGCGATCTCTTCCGGCGTGTACGTGCCGACGATCACGCTCGGAAGGATCGTCCGCACGGCCTCGCTGATTACTCGCGACCGCAGCATCGCGCGCGGGTACTTCTGCCAGATGCTCTTGCCGGCGAGTCCCGCCCGCGTCGCCGTGTCGATCGTCCACTCGCAGCGGAACTCGCCGCCGGCCGGGTGCGCGAAGGTGGCCGCGACTCGCTGGTCGGTCAGTTCGTGCCACGTCACACGGCCGCCGGCTTCTTGGAACCGAGCGAGCATCGTGTCTGCCTTCAGCGCCGGGCGACCTTCGATCACGTGGTAGTCGCGCGCCGCGATCGCGGGGTGCCGGCCTTCAGCTTGCGCGAGCAGCATCAACGAAAGCGCCTCGTCCGGCGTGCGCACGCCGAACAGCTTGGACGAGGCGACGGCGGTCGCCATGCGCTCGAGATCGGCGAACGTGTGCGCCGGCATCGGCGGGCGCGCGGTTGGCAGGCGGGAAACTTCGGTCATGCTGCGTTCCTCTCGGTGTCTTCGGCCTCGGCCTCCATCTCACGCATGGCTCGAAGCCACGCGGGCGATGGCAAGCCTGTCGGCCCGTAGTGAATGATCGGTTCGTGTTCCAGCGGAGCGCCGTTGGCGTCGAACGGCCACGTGCCGGCCAGCGTGCTCACGGCCACCGCTCGGCGTTGCGGCGTGCGTGGAAGTCGGCGATGGATCCGGCCCGGTGAACGCTGCGGTCTGGCGTCGCCATCGGGCGTTTCCGCGGGCGGTCCGTCGCCCAGATGTACGCGCCGATCGCGGCCATCAGCGCGAGCCACTGGAGCCCGAGAACGGCGGCATCGTCCGCGGTGACGAGGCCGAACATCAGAACTCCCCCCGCAGCGGAATGCCGGTGTCGCGGTCGCGGGTGAAGTCGTGCGCACGCTCGCGCGGCTGCGGGTACTTCTCGACGTACTCCGGCACCACGATCGGGTCGGCCTTCGGCGGCGTCGTGCCGCGCACGACCGTCTGCGCGTCGCACAGGCCGTAGAACCGGCCGGCGCTGTACGCGATCCGCAGCATGTTCACGATGTGCGGCTCGAGTTCCGGCGAGATCAGGAACGCGGGCCCGGCGTACTGCGCGAACTGCTGGTGGCGTTCGAACGCTTGGGCGGCGTACTGCTCGGAGGTGGGGCTATCGGCCATTTGTCGCTCCCCGGTCGTGAATCGACCGTGAGAGGACAGTATCACCGAACGGTGATAGTCGTCAACACCAGTTGGTGATTATCTTAGTTCTTCGCGTCCGGCGGCGCAGAAATGGGGACTGCGTCACGGCCGGTAACGATCTTCTTCTGAACCCGGCGGCGGATTTCTTCTTCGAGTTCGATCCTGTCCACCAGGTCGAGCTTCTCCCACTCGGCTCCGAGTAGGGCACCGGATCGCGTCAGCATCACTCCGTGATACATCAGGCGGGGCTCGTCGTCGTCCGTTTCGGAATCGAGGTAACCGGCCGGCATTTTAGCCAGCGACTCAATATTCCGTGCGGCCTTTTCACCGAACGACTTTTCGCCCCGAAGCAGATCAGCCACATACGACTGCTTCTTGCCGATGTCGCCGGCGAACTTGCTGGCGTTGCCGTCGTGGTCTTTTCGATCCACATCCGGAGCTTCACGCGGCGGCGTTCTACGAGTTCTTTCACCGAAACAGTGTGACGCCGACGCCTACGCACGGGCGAATCCCCAAATGGTGTTGACAGCGATATCACCGTATGGTGATATTTAGGCATGGACCTTCACCAGTTCCTTGCCGAAATGAGCCGCAAAGAACGCGAGAAGTTCGCGAAGCGGTGCAACACCACGCCCGGCCATCTGCGCAACGTCAGCTACGGGTACCGCACCTGCGCTGAGTCTCTTGCTATCGCAATCGAGCGGGAGAGCCGCCGCAAGGTGCGTTGCGAACGACTCCGCCCGGACGTGGATTGGGCCTACCTCCGGCGGAGCGCCTGACGCATGAGCCTCCCGCTGCGCGACTTCCGCATGGGCATCACCGAGGGCATCGCTGCCGCGCTCGAAGCACGCGCCGCGGCCGAAGAACTCGACATGCAGGTCGTGGCGAGGCGGGTGCTGCAGCAGTGGTCGGATCGCGAGGCTCATGCGTACAGGGTCTACGCGCGCCGCTGCATCGCCAACGGAATGCAGACGGAGTTGCCCGGACTCGAACTGGAAGACGCCGGATTGAAGCGGAGCGCCCGGAAATGAGCGGCAGCAAGAAAGTGAAGTCGGCCCGCACCTGCGGCTCGCGCCTCGGCGCGGAGGTGATCGGCGAGATTCGCGAGCGACTGAAGCTCGGCGAGACGTGCGCGGGGATTGCCCGCCTGCTCGGGATCTCGGATGCGACGGTGAAGTATCACCGGGAAAAGATGCTCGACGGGCATCCGATCCGGCGGGCGAAGGGGAGGGAGGACATCAGCGCCGAGATCGCGGCGGAGCGCCGGCAGCGGCAGGAGACACGGCAGGAGCGATCCGCCGGCCTGCAGACGCGGCAGGCGCAGGTCCGGCAGGCGGCGCTCGACGCGATCCGGAAGTACGTGCCGGGCTACGACGGCCGCGCACGCGGGCAGAGCGGGCTGCGCTGGCACGGAGCGAACGGGGGTGGCCGTGCGCTCTAAGGCTGTCGCCGCGCCGCACAAGAAGGCGGCGGACGAGATCAATCGGCAGCACCGGCTTGCGCGCGAGACGGCATCGCAGGCCGTGGACCATGCGCTCGCGTGCGGCGAGCTGCTGGCGCAGGTGAAGGCTGAACTGCCGCACGGCTCGTTCCTGTCGTGGGTCCTCGAAAACTGCGACTTCGCCGTTCGCACGGCGCAGGCGTACATGCGGGCCGCGAAGGACCCAAATGCGCAACGCGTTGCGCATTTCAACTCGCTGCGCGAAGCCCTCGGCTACGAGTCGAAGCCGAAGGAAAAGGCCGAGCCGGCGCCCGCGACTGACCCGCCGGCGCGTCCGCCGGTCGCTCCGCCGCCGCCCGCGCCGGTCCCGGCGCCGCTTGACGACGAGCCGGAGTACACGCCCGACGACGCCGAGGAAGACGCAGCCATCGCCCGCGCCGAGGCGGAACTCGCAGCGTCGCTCGACAAGGTCCTGCAGTCCGACGACCGGCTCGCGGCCGCGCACGCCGAACTGAAGCGCCAGGCAGCCGAGATCGCGGTGCTGAAGATCAGCCGCGACGGGTTCCAGAACGGGCAGGCGGAGTTCGCGCGCCGGCTGCAGGCCGAGCAGCGCAAGACCGCCTCGCTGCAGCGGAAGCTCGACGCCGCGAAGTCGGAACTCGACTCCCTCCGCGAGCGTGTCGCGATGATGGAGCGCGATTGAACGCCGACCTCTTCCAGACGGCCGGCACGTTCCCGGCGCCGCGGGCGTTCCAGACGACCGCGCACGAGAAGCTCCGCGACGGCGTACGCGCCGGCCACCGAAAGCAGTTGCTCGTCGCGCCGACGGGGGCGGGGAAGACGTACCTCGGCCTGCGCGTCATCAACGAGGCGCTGCAGCGCGGCCGGCGCGCGCTGTTTGTCTGCGACCGGATGGCGCTGATCAACCAGACCAGCGCGCGCGCTGACCAGTACGGCATGACGAATCACGGGATCGTGCAGGCGGACCACATGCGGCGCGACAACTCGCTGCCGTTCCAGATTGCGAGCGTGCAGACGATCAGCGCGCGCGGCTACTGGCCGCAGGCCGACGTGATCGTGATCGACGAGGCCCACACGCAGTACAAGACCACGCGCGAGCATCTCGCGACGACGCAGGCTGTGGTCGTCGGGCTCACCGCGACGCCGTGCTCGAAGGGCCTCGGGCTCTCGTACGAAAACGTCGTGAACGCGGCCACTATGCACGAACTCACCGAGGCGAAGGTCCTCGTGCCGCTGCGCGTCTTCACCTGCACCACGCCCGACATGACCGGCGCGGAGACCAGCGGCGGCGAGTGGACCGACAAGGCTGCTGCAGAGCGCAGCGCGAAGATCATCGGCGACGTCGTCGCGGAGTGGGTGAAGTACGGCGAGGGCCGCAAGACGATTGCGTTCGGCGCGAACATCGCCTACTGCGAGGCGCTCGCCGGCCGGTTCAACGAGGCCGGCATCCTCGCCGACGTGTTCACGTCGAAGACCGACGAGGCGACGCGCGCGCAGCTGCTCGAGGAATTCCGCAAGCCGAACTCGGCGATCCGCGTGCTGATCTCCGTCGAGGCGCTCGCGAAGGGCTTCGACGTGGAGGATATCGGCTGCGTGATCGATGCGCGGCCGCTGCGGAAGTCGCTCTCGACGGCGATCCAGATGTGGGGCCGCGGGCTTCGCTCGTCGCCGGACACCGGCAAGACCGACTGCATCCTGCTCGATCACAGCGGCAACGTGCTGCGGTTCCGCAACGACTTCGAGGATGTGTTCTTCAACGGCTTCGGCTCGCTCGACGCAAGCGAGAAGCTCGACCGCGTCGTGCGTGACGATCAGGCCGAGGGCGGCTCCGCGTGCCCGGCCTGCGGGTACTCGCCGTTCATCAAGCGGTGCATGTCGTGCGGGTTCGTGAAGCCCGTCGAGTCGATCGTCGATGAAGCGCCGGGCCAGATGCGCGAGATCATCATCGGCAAGCGCGTTGCGGCCAGCAATAAGGCCGACCTGTGGGCGCAGCTCTGCACGTACGCCCGCGCGCACATCCGCTCCGGCAAGGCGCCGGGCTGGGCCTGGTACAAGTATCAGGAGATCGCCGGCGAGAAGCCGCCGCGGAACTGGAAGTTCGACACGACGCCGGAAGTCCCGGTCTCAGCGGCGCTGGTCGGGAAGATCAAGTCCATGCGGATCGCGTGGGCGAATCGGCGGGCCGCATGACGCTCGTCGAGCAGCTGCGCGCCGCGGGCCTCACGCCCCCGCACCGGATCGTGCCGGGGAAGTGGCTTCGGTTCCCCGGCGTGAACAAGGGCAAGGCGAACCGCTCGGGCTGGTGCCGCGTCATCACGCCGACGCTCGCGGTGTACGGCGACTGGTCGCTCGGCCTGTCCGAGACGTGGCGCGATACCGATCACGTGGACGACGAACGCTCACGGCAGGCGCTGGCAGAGGCGCGGCGCCGCGAGCGCGAGTTCGCCGCGGTGCAGGCGCGTCGCCACGCGGAAGCCGCCCAGAAGGCTGAGGCGCTGATCGGGCAGGCGGTACACACCACGCACCCGTACCTCGCGCAGAAGGGATTTCCGGACGCGCGGGGCCTCGTGATCGGGGATCGGCTGCTGATCCCCGTGCGCGACGTGACCGACTACACCCGCGTCATGTCCGTGCAGGAGATCGGCGCGGACGGCGTGAAGAAGTTCCTGCCAGGCGGACGCACACGGCTCGGCGTGTTCAGGCTCGGCGGCGTGCGCGCGGATCGGATCGTGCTGTGCGAGGGCTACGCGACCGGGCTGTCGCTCGACGCCGCGCTCGCGCGTCTCGGCCGGCATCACTCCGTGATCGTGTGCTTCAGCGCGCGGAACCTCGAGCTCGTGGCGCAGCACTTCCCGAAGGCGATAGTCGCCGCGGACAACGATGCATCGCGCACGGGCGAGAACTCGGCGAAGACGACGGGCCTCACGTGGACGATGCCTTCGGAGGTCGGCACGGACTTCAACGACCTGCACCAGTCGAAAGGCATCTACGCCGTGATCGCGGCACTGCGCGAGGTGCTGCACTAGCGATCGCACTGGGGTCGCAGTGGGGGCGAGAAATGCAACCACGGCACTGCGACTCGATACCCCTACCGTGGACAGACGCTGAAACAGGGGGCAGGAGGGTGGCGAAGCTAGCGCCCTCGCGTCGAACGGCTGGCGGGTCATGCGGCTCCGGGCGGCATGTGAAGGACCTGGCTCTAGGGCTAGGTCTGCCCACCGAACGGCATGAGAGGGGATCTTCTCCGATCCCCCTCCTGCCAGATTTAGGGAGACCCGATTGACCGCAGCGCGTTCGCTTTCGTGGTTCATGCGGTCGACGTGTCACCGCTACCGCATCGACAGCAACATGAGCCACGGCCGGCGCGTGTACATCGTGCTCCGAGACGCATCCACCAACCCGCAGGAGTGCTCCACGTGAAACCATCCCTCGCCAAGATCCGCCGCGCCGCGTTCTGGTCCCTGACCGTGGCATCCGGCGTTGCCGTGCTCGTCCTCGGCAGCACCTGGGCCGCCCTGTACCTGGAGACCCTCCAGTGACCGCAGTCGAACCGTTCAATCACGTCGAGTTCCTGCGCGCCCGCTGCATACGGGCCGTCGACGGCGTGCGACAGTACGCGTCCATGCTCCCCGGCGGCGGGGCCGTGGCCGACATGCTCCGCGGCGACGAAGGCCGGATTCGGCAGGCGCGTATCGTCGAGTTCATGCTGGCCGAACTCGGGTTCGAGACCGACGTGAAGGCCGACGACACCCGCGCGCGATCCCGTACACGACGGGCCATCGCGCGGCAGGGTGGCTGAAAGACAAACGGGCAAGATCAATGCCAAGAGGCGGCAAACGACCCGGCGCAGGGCGACCCAAGGGTACGCCGAACAAGGTGACGAGCGACGTCCGTGAGGCGTTCGCGTCGCTGTTGGAGCGCAACGCGCCGAAGTTCGACGGCTGGCTCAACAAAGTCGGCACGGAAGACCCGGCGCGCGCGCTCGACCTCGTCGCGAAACTGGCCGAGTACCACGTGCCGAAGCTCCAGCGCACGGAGGTGACCGGCCTGAACGGGAAACCGATCGTCGTGCAGTCGATCGAGAATGACGACCGCATTTGAGCCGACGCCGAAGCAGATCGAAGCGCAGTCGCTGCTGGCAGGCGATGCGACGCATACGATGTTGTTCGGCGGATCGCGTTCGGGGAAAACGTTCTGGTTGACGCGCGCGATGGTGATGCGCGGGCTGAAAGCGGCCGGCTCGTCGCACGCGATCCTGCGCTTCCGGTTCAACCACCTGCGGCAGTCGGTCGTCGAGCAGACATGGCCGGCGGTCATGAGCCTGTGCTTCCCGGGCGTGGTGGCAACGCTCGACCGCGAACTCTGGCGCGCGCGGCTGCCGAACGATTCGTTCGTGTGGTTCGGCGGTCTCGACGACAAGGAACGCGTCGAGAAGGTGCTGGGGCAGGAACACGCGACCATCTACCTCAACGAGTGCAGCCAGATCAGCTACGACTCGCGCAACGTCGCGATCACGCGCCTCGCGCAGCGGGTGGATCAGGAGATTGCACGGCCGAGCGGAGTGGACCGGCGCCCGCTGCGAACGCGGATGTTCTACGACTGCAACCCGCCGAACAAAGGGCACTGGACCTACCGGCTGTTCGTCGCGAAGCAGGACCCGCTGACGGGCCGCGCGCTGCCGAACCCCGGCGACTATGCGTCGCTGCGCATGAACCCCGAGGACAACGCGCGCAACCTGTCGCCGGAGTATCTGCAGACGCTCAAGTCGCTGCCGTGGCGCGATCAGCAGCGATTCCTGCTCGGCGAGTGGGCCGACGCGAACCCGTCCGCGCTGTTCTCCGAGATCGCGCTGGACAAGTGGCGCAGCACGGACGGCGCGCTGCCGCCGATGACGAAGGTCGTCGTCGCGGTGGACCCGTCCGGGTCGGGCGACGTGGACAACCTCGACAACGACGAAATCGGCATCGTGGTCTGCGGGCTCGGGCAGGACGGGAATGGGTACGTGCTCGAGGACTGCTCGCTGAAGGCGGGCCCGGCGACGTGGGGCAACGTGACCGTGTCCGCATGGGAGCGGCACCTGGCAAACGTCGTCGTGGCCGAGACGAATTTCGGCGGCGAGATGGTGAAGCACGTGATCCAGACAGCGCGCCCGCGTACGCCGTTTCGGGCGGTCAGCGCATCCCGCGGCAAGGCGGTACGCGCGGAGCCGATCGCCGCGCTGTTCGAGACGGGGAAGTGCCGGCTGGCGGGCGAGTTCCGCAAGATGGAATCCGAATTGCTCGGTTTCTCGTCGTCGGGCTACATCGGCGAGGGCAGCCCGAACCGGGCCGACGCGATGATCTGGGGCATGTGCGAACTGTTCCCCGGCCTTGTGCGCCGTGACGCGCAGGGCCGCCGTCCGGGGTACGCCGTCACATGACGCCCGGTACGAAGCGCCGCACGCTGCAGGACATCCAGCGCGATCTGGAGCGGCTGCGCCGTGACGTTCCGCCCGAGCACTACGCCCGCGAGGCGGCGCGCTTCATCCACGAGATCAACCGTGCGCAGCGGCACCGGTACGCACGTCGGTAGTTGATTCGGTCGGCGCACGTCCCGACAGTCCGTCGCGGAGGTGTCCGCGCATGGGTAGTTTCTGGGACGACGCGCTCGAAGGCTCGAAGCAGATCGGCGAGTTCCTCGGGTACAACGTCCAGTCGCGCAAGACGAAGCGACAGCGCAAAGAGGCGCAGGACGCTGCCACGCAGGACCCGGTCACGCTTGACCAGGCGGCACTCGCGCAGCAGGAGTCCGACCGGCTGACGCGCCGTAAGGGCGTGCTCGCGAACATCTACGGCGGCGCGTCCAACGCGCAGCCGAACGTCGGCACGAAGACGTTGCTCGGCCAGTGAGCGACGACGCCAGCACCATTCTCGCGCTGCAGTCCGAATTGGAAGGGCGGCGAGCGAACTTCGAATCGTTCTGGGACGAGGTGGCGCTTCGCGTCATGCCGTCCTCGGCGACGTTCACGACCACGGACGAGGAAGGCACGCCGCGCTCCGAGCGTGCGTTCGACACGACGGCCATCACCGCGAACGAGCGGTTCGCAGCGTTCATCAACGACGGCATCACGCCGCGCGATCAGTTCTGGCACGGGCTCGCCGCGGAAGATGACGAACTCGCCGAATCGCAGGCGGTGAAGGAATACTTCGAACGGCTGACGAAGGTGCTGTTCGCCGCGCGCTACCGGCCGAACGCCAACTTCACGAGTCAACGGCAGTCGAACTACCTCTCGCTCGGCGCGTTCGGGAACTACTCGCTGTTCATCGACGAGGCGATCGGCGAGGGCATCCGGTACTGCGCTATCCCGTTCCGCGAAGTGTTCTGGGCGCACAACCACCAGGGCCAGATCGATCTGCAGCACCGCAAGTTCTGCCTCGATGCGCGCTCGGCGGTGAAGATGTTCGGCGCGAATACGCCGCAGTCGGTGCAGGACGACGCCGAGAAGAAGCCGTTCGCGAAGCACGAGTTCATCCACTGCGTGCGGCCGAACGACGAACTGAAACCGGGCGGCGCGGGCTATCGCGGGATGCCGTGGGCGTCCTACTACGTGTTCTCGAAGGACAAGTCGGTGATCTCGCGCGGGGGCTACCGCACGTTCCCCTACGCGAACGGGCGGTTCATGCTTGCGCCGTCGGAGACGTACGCGCGCAGCCCGGCGATGGCCGCGTTCCCGGCGATCATGACGCTGAACGAGCAAAAGAAAACCGTACTGCGCGCCGGTCAGAAGGCCGTCGATCCGCCGCTGCTGCTGTCCGAAGAAGGTGCGCTCGAGCCGTTCAACATGCGGTCGGGTGCCATGAACTACGGCGCGGTGTCCGCGGACGGCACGCCGCTCGTCGTCCCGTTCAACTCGGGCGCGAAGGTCGAACTCGGTATCGAACTGATGGCGCTCGAGCAGCGCGCCGTGAACGATGCGTTCATGGTGACGCTGTTCCAGATCCTCGCCGAAAAGCCGGACATGACGGCAACCGAAGTCATGGCGCGGCTGCAGGAGAAGGCGCAGTTGCTGTCGCCGACGACCGGCCGGCTGGAAGCCGAAGACACGGGCCCGATGATCGAACGCGAACTCGACATCCTCGGCCGTGCCGGGCTGCTCCCGCCGCCGCCGGACGAACTGCTCGAGCGCGGCAGCGGCTACAAGGTCGTGTACACGTCGCCGCTCGCGCGTGCGCGGCGTGCGGCCGATGCGCTGGCGATCACGCGCACCATCGAGATTGCGGGCGCCGCGGCGGCGCTCGACCCGGCGGCGGCGCTGGTGGTCGACGTCCCGGCGAGCATCCGCGAGGTGGCCGAGATCAACGGAATGCCGGCGAAGCTCATCCGCTCGCCGGAGGACGTGGAAGCTCTGCAGCGTCAGCGGCAGCAGCAGCAGGCGATGGCGGCGGTCGCCGAGGGCGCACCGAGCATCGCAGCGGCAGCGAAGGACCTGGCGATGGCTGACCAGATACGGAACGCGGCGGCCTGATGTCGGAACGCAAGGCCGCGCGCGAAGCGGCCGAACGACTTGCCCGGAAGCGCGCGGCCTATCGTGCGCTGTTCCTGCTGAACGGGAGACCATCCCCGGCAGGCGACGAAGTGCTGCGCGACCTGCGGCGCTTTTGCCGGTACGAACGCGGCGGGCTGGTCGTCAGTCCCGCATCGCGACAGGTCGACCCGTACGCAACGATCTACCAGAACGGGCTGCGCGACGCGTACCTGCGGATCGCGATGATGCTCGGGCTGGAACCCACCGAGGTACCCACCGATGACGGACCAGCAGCAGCAGACGACCACGACCACGACGCAGCAGCAGCAGGCGGCCCCGTGGTACGGCGAGATCCCGGCGGAGCGGGCTGACCTCCGCACCTGGATCGACGGCAAGGGCTACGCCAGCGCGCAGACCGCGCTCGAGGCGCACATGAACGCCGAGAAGCTGCTGGGCGTTCCGGCGGATCAGATCGTGCGCATGCCGAAGCCGGACGACGCCGCGGCGTGGGATGGCGTGTGGGCGAAGCTCGGCCGCCCGGAGAAGCCGGAGGACTACGGCCTGCCCGTGCCGGACGGCGACGACGGCGAGTTCGCGAAGGTCGCTGCGGGCGTGTTCCACAAAGCGGGCGTGCCGAAGGGCATGGCGGGGCAGATCGCGTCGGCGATCAACGAGCACGTCGCGGGCGCGATGAAGGCGCGGAGCGATGCGCTGCAGGCCGAGGCCGCGCAGGCGCTCGACGCGCTCAAGCAGGAATGGGGCGCCGACTACTCGAAGCGCGAGGAACTGTCGCGCCGCGCGTTCCGCGAGTACGGGCAGAAGGCCGGACTCGGCGAGTCCGACGTGACCGCGCTCGAGTCCGCGATCGGCACGTCGAAGATGCTGAAGTTGTTCGCGGCGCTCGGCGAATCGATGGGCGAGCACGCGTTCGCGGGCGGCGACCCCGGCTCGCAGTCGTTCGCGATGACGCCCGCGCAGGCGCGCACGAAGCTCGACGAAGCGCGGCAGGCTCGCATCGAGAACAAGATCAGCGAGCGCGACTATCTCGCGCTCATGGACAAGTTCGGACCGATCGCAGCCAAGGCCGCTTGATTCGGTCGGTTTGCGTGTTCAACGTCCGATCTCGGCAAGGTCGAGACTCCCCCGCTTGGGGCGCCGGGTAACACCGGCGCCCGCTTTGCCCGAATGCGGACACGCGACGGACCGTCGCCCCGCTGACCGGCTGAATGAGTAGCCCGCTGCCTGCGGCGTATCCGTGGGAAGAAGCGGCCCCGCGCAAGCGGACACGCCCTTCGAAAAACTGAGACATCCACCGTTTTTCGGAGTGCAGCACCATGTCGGTCAACATCCCGACCCACTATTTCACCGAGTTCGCTCGGAACATCGATCTGCTCCTGCAGCAGAAGAACTCCCGCCTGTCCGACAAGGTCGCGACGGGCAATCACTCGGGCGAGAAGGCGTCGCCCGTCGACCAGATCGGCAAGGTCGAGATGTCGGACGTCACCAGCCGGTTCGCGCCGATGGGCCGCACCGATGCGCCGATGTCGCGCCGCTGGGTGTTCCCGATCAGTTCGGACCTTCCGCAGCTTCTCGACTCGTTCGATGCGCTGAAGGTCCTGACCGACCCGAAGTCGAAGTACGTCGAGAACGCGGTGAACGCTGCGAACCGCCGCAGGGATCGCCACATCATCGGCGCGTTCTTCGCGGACGCCTACACGGGCGTGAACGCGGGCTCGACGGAGACGTTCGGCTCGACGGTCACCACGTCGGGCGGGCAGAACGTGTCCGTGAGCGTCGGCGGCAGCGCGTCGGGCATGAACGTCGCGAAGCTCAAGGAAGGCCTGCGCCGGCTGATGGAGGCCGACGTCGACCTCGAAGCCGAGCAGCCGTACTGCGCGATCACGGCCAGCGAGCACGACGACCTGCTGAACGAGATCCAGGTGATCTCGACGGACTTTGGTGCCGCGCAGGCGCCGGTGCTCGTGGAAGGCCGAATCCGCCGGTTCCTCGGCATCAACTTCGTGCATACGCAGTTGCTGACGACCGGCACCGACGACGCGGCCGGCACGTCGACGGCCTGCCCGCTGTGGGTGCCCTCGGGCATGTACTACGGCAACTGGCAGACGGCGATGACCGACATCAGCCAGCGCAAGGACCTGCAGGGTCTGCCGTGGCAGGCGTACGTGTCGATGACCGGTGGCGCGACGCGTCTCGAGAAGGAACGCGTCGTTCGGATCTGGTGCCGGTAATCGGCCGCCATAACTAGAGGAACACGAACATGGCAGTCGTAGCAATCAAGTCGGCCCAGGTCACGAACCGCGATGCGTCGCCTCGGGTCATCAATAACGGGCGCGTCGTCGCGGGCGAGAAGCGCGCGCTTCTGGATACGGTCGTCATCACGAGCGGCGATTCGATCGGTTCGACGTACCGCGTCGGATCGATCCCGTCGCGTGCGGTCGTGCTCGCGGTGCGCGTCACGTCGCCGGACATCGGCACGACGACGGCGGCGGACATCGGCCTGTATCGCACGACGGCCGACGCTGGCGCGGTCGTGAATGCGGCCTTCTTCGCGTCGGCGGTGTCGCTCAACGGCGGCGCGCTCTCGAAGTCGGACGTCACGCTCGAATCGACGGTCGTCTCGGTGGCGAACGCCGCCAAGCCGGTCTGGGAGAATCTCTCTCTCACGTCCGATCCGAGCGTCGACTACGACGTCACGCTGACGCTCACGGGCGCCGCGGACGCGACGGGTACGGCGCTGATCGAAGTCGAGTACGTCATCTGACGGGGCGGGGCGGTCGCGAGGCCGCCCCTTCCCTGACGGGAGAGAACGATGGCCGATCGATTCTACAGCGTGGTCCGTGGTGAGCAGCTTCCGGTGCAGGTCACCGAGGGCGGCTCGACGTCGTCCGAGGCGATCGAGCTTCGCATCAGCGACACGGTCTATGCGAACAAGCTCGACGTCATCCTCGGCGTGCAGGCGATCCTGGCGTACCTGCAGACGCGCGAAACCAGGCCGATCGCATAAGGGGCACGCATGGCGACGATCACACCGACCGTCACGTACGCGCCCAACGGTCACCGGCAACTCGTGCAGGTGGTCTGGGCGTCGCTCGCGAACGGCGACGATGGCGCCGCGGTCGAACTGCCCGCGTGGGCGGATCGGTCCATCCAGATCGAGGGCGCTGCGTTCGGCGGCGGAACGGCGACGTTCCAGGGTTCGAACGACGGCACCAACTGGCAGTCGCTGACGGACCCGCAGGCGAACGCGATCGCGAAGACGGCGGGCGGACTGGAACAGGTACAGGAACTCACGCGCTACGTGCGGCCGACGCTGTCGGGCGGCGCTGCGGGTGCGGTGACGTTCACGTTCCTCGCGAGGCGCACGCCGTGAACGACATGACGCTGAACGAGGCCTGTGCGGTCACGAAGCAGTTCGGCCGGTTCCTGAAGGGACTGGACCGATTGCAGGAAGCGGCCGACGCATTCACGAGCGCCGAGCAGACGATTCGGGCGCGGCACGCAGAGGCCGAACAACTCGGCGAGCAGAACGCCGCGGCGCGGGCCCTGCTCGAGTCCACGAAGGCGGAAGCGGCCAGCGCGCGAGAGAGCGCGAAGACGGATGCGCACGGGCTGCTCGTCGCGGCACGGGCCGAGGCCGATCGCGTGCTCGGCGATGCGCGCGACGTGAAGAAGCGCGCGGACGCGGAAGCGGCGGTTGCGGCGGCGCAGACGGCCGACGTGGTCGCGGCGGGCATCGCGGCGCAGAAGGAACTGGACGCGGCGCGCGCCGAACTGGCGCGGGTGCAGCGAGCCATCGAAGACGCGAAGGCCGAGGCGCTGCGGCGCTTCGGCGGCTGACGATGCCGCCCGCTGGCGGCGGGGTGAACTGATGGACCTGACCCGCCAGATGCAGGGCAAAGAGGTGGCGTACGTCGCCACGAACGGCCGCACGCTGCACATCCGCATGACGGACGGCGCCGAGATCGTCGTCGGCTGGGTCGACGACAACGGCGTGCCGATCGCGGGCAGGCCAGTCGTCGAGCGCCGCGGATTCCGGCTGAACGCGCGCGGGCTGCGCGACATCATCGCATCCCCGCAGGCGGCACGCTGATGGCGCATTACCGCATGGTCTGCGGCCCGGTGGAGAACTCGCCGCACGCCGCCGTGTTGCTCGTCATCGCACAGCGCCGCAGCGCGACGCTCGCCACCGTGGCGACGCTCACGCGCGCGCGCGACTACGCCGAGCGGCACGGGTATGCCGCCACCGTCGAGAAGCTGAACGCCGCGTTGATGCACGCGCAGGCGACGCTCGACGCACTCTCGGCAGCCGAGTCGGCGCTGCCACCGAATCTCGATTAACCAGGAGCCTTAAATGGCAGCGTTCAACAAGTTCCGTGCCTTCGTCGAGCATCTTGCCGAGGGCGTCCACAACTTCTCGTCGGACACGACGTGCACGCTCACGGCGGCGCTGAGTGCGGCGGCGAACACGCCGGTCAATACGAACAGCGTGCTCGCGGATCTCACGGAGATCAGCTACGCGAACCTCAGTTCGCGCGTGATCCCTGTGTCGGCGTCGTCGCAGACGGCAGGCACCTACACGCTCGCGTGCACGGACACGGTGCTGACGGCGAGCGGCGGCAGCGTGGCGGCGTTCCAGTTCGTCAGCATCTACAACGACGACCCGACGTCGCCGGCCGATCCGCTCATCGGCTGGTACGACTACGGCTCGGCGGTGACGCTGGCGAACACGGAAACGTTCACGTTGGACTTCGGGGCCTCGGGCCTGTTCCAGCTCGCCTGAGTCAACGCCGTGCCGTTCAGCATTCCAGACAAGGGCGAAGGCGCCAGCAACATCCAGAGCATCCTGTTTCAGGAGTATCTGGATGCGCTGGTTGCTGCGCTCAGTGGCACGGATGGCGTGCTGAGTGGATGCGCGGTCACGGCGCAGGGCTCGCCGAACATGACGGTGGCTGTCGCGGCCGGCGCAGTGCGGTCGAATCGTGCGTGGTTCAACGTCGTCGCAAACAGCGCACTGACGATCTCCGCGGCCGACGGCACGAATCCGCGTCTCGACCTCGTCGTCGTGAATTCGAGCGGGACGATTGCGGCGCGTACCGGCACGCCCGCCGCGGCACCGAAGCCTGCGGCGCGCTCGGCGAACGATGTCGTGCTCGCTGTGGTGTACGTGCCGGCCAGCGACACGACGATTGCAACGAACCAGATCACCGACTTGCGGTGCGTAATCCCCGGTTCCGACCGTGGCCAGGATTACGCCTTCCCGCTTCCGTAGGAGCGATGCATGCCTGCTAATGCAGATCCGATTTTCAGTCGTCGCGGCCAAGTCGCTGCAAACGGCACGACGGGCATGGCGACGTCCATAACGACGGCGACCGGCGACTACACGGGCGCAAGCGCGAACCACGTGCTGGTGTTCACGGCGGATGCGACGAACGGCTCGTTCGTGCAGCGGCTGCGCTTCAAGGCGCTTGGCACGAACACAGCGAGCGTTGCGCGCATCTACCTGAACAACGGCAGCGCGAACACGACCGCGGCGAACAATTCGTTCTACGGCGAGCTTTCGCTGCCGGCGACGACTGCAATCAACACCGCGGCGACCATCGACATCGACTACCCGATGAACGTGGCGTTGCCCGCGGGCTTTCGCATCTACGTCGGTGTCGCGACGACGGTTGCAGCGGGCTGGGTCGTAACGCCGGTCGCGGGCGACTACTGATGCTCGACGCGCTGCACCTGCCGGGCATGACGCGCGGTAACGTGCAGGTCTTCACGCGCGTATCGACCGTCACCAACACGCAGTGGCTGACGTGGCAGAAGCCGCGCGGCGTGTCGATGCTGCAAGCCATCGTGATCGGTGGCGGCGGTGGCGGTGGCGGCGGCTTCACGCGCGCAGCAGCGGCGGCCGGTGGCGGCGGCGGTGGAGGCGGATCGAGCGCGGTGACGCGCATCACGATTCCGGCCGTGTGTGTGCCGGATCAACTGTTCATCCAGGTCGGCGCAGGCGGGCAGGGCGTGGGCTCAGGGGGCGGCACTGCGGGCTCGGGAGTGCTGTCCTACATCTGCATCGCGCCCGACACCGCAGCGGCGAACACGCTGGCCGTGAGTGGTGCGGCGGCGGCCGTCGGCGGCGGCACGGGCACGGGCGCGGCGGTCGGCGCGGCCGGTACGGCAGGAACGATCGCGACGATCGGCGCGATGCCGCTCGCTGGGCTCGGTCAGTTCGCATTCATCGCAGGACAGATCGGCATTGCGGGCGGCGCGGTGGCGGGCGCGGCGGGTGGCGCGCAGACGATCCCCGTTACCAGCGTGCTGACCACTGGCGGCGCAGGCGGCGCGGGCACCACGTCTGCGGACTTCGCGGGCGGTGGGTTCACGGCCATCACGGCCTCACTGCTGTCCGAAGCGCGGCCGGCCACACCTGCGGCGGGCACCGTGGCCGGCAGCGGTGGATTTCTTCTCGGCCCCCCGCGCTACCCGCTGTTCTCGTTCGGAGGCTGCGGCGGCAGCGCCGCGAACGCGACAGCCGGTGGTGCGGGCGGCAACGGCGGTCCCGGCTCGGGCGGCGGCGGCGGTGGTGCAGGCACCACGGGCGGTCGTGGCGGAGACGGCGGCGGCGGTCTGGTCATCATCTGTGCGTGGTAGGAAACCCATGAACCGAATTCTTGCGTCCCTTCTGCTGTTCGTGCTGTCGCTGCCGGTGTTCGCGGCCCCGGTGCCGGTGACGCTCACGTATCCGACGAAGAACACGGATGGCAGCACGATCCCGGCGACGGGCGCAGGCTCGATCATGTCGTGGCGCGCGGAGTGGGGCACGTGCGTGGCCGGTGCGTTCGGCGTGAAGGCGGGCGACTCGCCCGTGGTCGCTGCGCCGTCCCTGCTGGTCACGCTGAATCTGTCGCCGGGCACGTACTGCATTCGCTCGTACGTGAAGAACACGTACGGCCGTGAGAGCGGCCCGACGAACGTGGCGCAGGTTACGGTCGAAGCGCCGACGCCGGAGCCGGGCACGATCACCGTGCCCGCGCTGGTCGCTGGCGCGAACGTCGCGCCCGTGTTCCGCATCAACGCGGACGGCTCGCGCGGTACGGCGGTGCTCGGGTTCGTCGATGTCGGTGCGACGTGCGGCACGACCGCGTCCCCTGTCGTGTACAAGTACCGCGGGCGTCCGTATCGCCGGGTCGATCCCGCTGCGGTGAAGTGGTGGGCGACGGCGCCGACGACCTCGGCCGCGGTCGCGTGCGGCTGATGTGGCGACGTTCCGTGAAGCAGTGCGGAGTGCTTCGCGCGCGTACCTCATCGCTGCACTGAGGGCGACGCGCGGCAACGTCGCGCGTGCGTCGAAGCGTGCGGGCATGAACCGCACGTCGTTCTACCGGCTGCTTGATCGGTTCGATGTGAGCCACGCGGACGCAGGCGTCCGCTCGCCCGGTCGTGGCCGGCCGAAAGGCGGTGCGTGATGGCGCGCGGGCTGCGGATCGGGCATCCGGCGTTCCAGTCCTTTTCGGACTCGTTCGCATACAACGAGAACCCGATGACGTCGCAGGGCGGCGTCTATCAGATCAGCCCGAGCGACTGGAACACGCCGCGCGTCATCAACGGGTTCGGTGCGACGGCGGGCGCAGGCAATTCGAACGACTACAAGGATTCACAGATCCTTGTGTCGGCCACGAACAGTTGGGGCAATCGCCGCTACTACCGTGGCGTGATGGCGGTCGCGTCAGGCGCATACGCGCGAGCCGCATCGAACGGCAACCTCGAACACGAGATCGAGTTCATCCATCAGGGCGTGTGGGGCTACGGCGGCACGCAGACGATCCAGCACTACGAGTTGCTGTTCGGATTCGATGGCACCGGCTACAGCTTCGTGCACGCGCGGCATAACGGTGTGCTCGGCTCGTCGTTCAATTCGCCGCAGGGCTTCGTCACCGCCCCGACCGAACACACCTCCTACAGTTCCAGCGGCATCAGTTGGAATGACGGCGACATCATCGACGCGTACTTCGACGACTGGCGCGTTACCGTCTACTGGACGCCGGTTGCGACCGGCATTCAGCAGTTGATCTATGACGGCGAGGACACCGACGGAACGAACCGTCTTGCGCTCGGTGGACGTAGCGGGCACGCGTACTTCTCGCGCGACGATACGAACTACACGGATTTCGGGTGGAAGTCGTTCTACGTGGCTGAGTACTGATGGCCGCGCCGACCATCACCGACAGCGTCATCGCGGTAGGCACCGGGACCAGTGTCACCACGGGTAACCTGACGATCGCCTCGGGCGACGTGCTGTACGTCGGCGTGATCCTGTCGGACGGCTCGCCCGGCGGGATGACGTCGGTCACGTCGAGCGGTGGCGGCGGGGCCCTGTCCAGCATCGCTGACTCGGGTGTCGTCGAGTCGTTCCTGCGTTGCCACATCTGGCGCAGCACGAGCCCGACCGCAGGCACGGTGACGATTACCGCGACGCCAGCCGCATCGACGGGCGAAATCGCCGTCATCGCGGTCGCCGTGGCAGGCGTCGACACCGGCACGCCCAACGGGACGGCAGTCTTCGCGAACGGCAACGGCACGGCCGATGCTGCGTCGGGCACGGTGTCCAGCGGCACCGATGCGATCGTGCTGGACTGGCACGGACGGTTCCTCGACGGCACGTTCGGCATGACGGCCGGCGGCGCGCAGACGATCCTCGATCAGGCGAACTACAACAACATCCTGTCCGGTGGCTCGTCCTGGGAGGCGGGCGCTGCGAGCGTGACCACCGACTGGTCGCGGAACTCGCAGGGCACGATCTCGAACTACCAGTGGGTGATCGGCGCGCTGTCGATCAACGGCGCGACGGGTGGCTCCACGACGATG
>ERZ869907.207-NODE-207-length-26578-cov-5.838970_pt1 | contig 26578 bp, 31 predicted proteins | sample MGYA00579309_ERZ869907 | MGnify/ENA primary metagenome ERZ869907 (study PRJEB32216, sample SAMN09231814) | wastewater metagenome | place: USA: Maryland | collected 2016-07-30 | study: EMG produced TPA metagenomics assembly of the PRJNA472060 data set (Reclaimed... | reverse complement strand
AATTAGGTTCAGATGAAAGAAAAAAATACGTTCTCGATGTATGGTATGACATAGGGAGAGTTCAAGGTCTAAAGAAATTCTATAAAGACTATCCTGAATTTATCCCAAAAGAAAAGCCAGTTGACTATCTCGAAGACGTACAAAAAGACCTTTTTAAAACACTAACATCTTTACAAGTTCAATATAAAAAATAATGGCGGAGTCAATAGAGGAATTAAGAAAAAAGATAGCCCAATATGAAGAAAATGGGCCAGCCAAACTTTATTATAGTTTAAATAGAAAAATGAATGAAATGGCTGATATGTTAAATAAGCACAACTTAGGTACTATGGAAGTTGACGATGCTAAAAGCAAAACATTTGATAGGTTAAAAGTTATATGGAATGATGCGGCTGGTATAGCGCAAGGGATAAAGGCATTAGGGGAATTAGCCGGGGTTACCGGGGATGAAGCTAAAGACGTAGCCAGAAAACCCTTTGTTGACCTAATTGCAGAAAAAAGATTTTAATGAGTCTTAATATAAATATATATGGTCAACTGGTATCAGTACCAGACCAATCATTTGAAATTGAAAATTGGGGGACTGATATACCTTCTGAGCAATATTGGAGGCGGGAAGATATTCCAGAGTTTTTTGAGATTGTAGAATTTGATAAACAAAAAAATCTTTTACTTACATCAGAGCAAGAGGCGTATGCCAAAAGAGAGGTCGAACGATGTAAAAAAGGATTTTACTTTATGAATAACGGAGTGCTTACTTATATAACAGGTAAGCATTATTTTTACTTAAAATGGTGGAAGTTAGAAAATGACATTTATCCAGATTATAGAGATTCCGACAGGAGATACTTTTTATTTTTAAACCACTGGGAAAATATACATTGGTGTTTAGGTGTAATACGTGGTAAGAAAAGAAGGGAAGGGGCAAGTTCGCAGGCTTGTTCTAATCTTATTTATGAGTGTATATTTTTTAAGAATAGTTTTTGTGGACTTGTAAGCAAAACACTTCAGGATAGTAGAGATACGTTTACGGACATGGTAGCTTTTGGGTATAGGCAGTTACCAGTTTTCCTTATGCCCAAGCAGTTAAATGATAAGGATTCTGTAACTGAGTTTGTGTTTGCACATAAATCAACAAAAATAGTAGAAGGGAAGGCAACTGTAATTGATAGCGATACCGGGCATAGGTCAAGGGTCAACTATCGTGCGCCAGTGGAAAATGCTTATGATAGAGGTCGTATGAGTAGGCTTTTGGGGGATGAAGGCGGTAAGTGGCCTAAAGATGTGCCATTTTCAAAATTCATCGCAAAGGTTAGTAAGACAATGATTATGGGTGCTAAGAGGGTAGGATTTGCTGAATTACCATCCACCTGTAATGAAATGACAAAAGCTGGTGGCGCAGAATTTAAAATAGTATGGGATGAAGCTGACCAGTTTAAAAATCCGGGACACCCAACAGTAAATCAGTTCGTAAGATACTTTTCCCCTGCATTTGATGGGTATGAGGGTTTTATAGATAAACACGGACTAAGTGTAATTGATAAACCTACTGATGAACAATTTGAGTATTTAGTAGAAAAATGGGTTGGTAAAAGTAGGCTGACTGAGGATGATATAAAATTAGGAGCTAAAGCATTTTTGCTTAAATTAAGGGAAGGGAAACAAGGTAGTTCACTTGAAGAAGAGATAAGGCAGAATCCTTTTAATGAGAGGGAAATGTTTATGGCTAAAAATGGTAACTGCCATTTTGATGCTGTATTGCTGATGGATTTATACGATAGTTCAAAAGCGATGGAAAATGAAGTGTTAGAGTGGGGTAATTGGACATGGAAAGATGGCATCCCATTTACCGAAGCCGTTTGGGTTAATTGTGACAGAGACCATGCCAGATGGTCAAAGCCAAAAGGTTTTAAAATACCCGAAGGCGACAAAGTGGAATGGAGGGGACAATTAGCATACCCATTAAACGATATACAATTCATTAGCGGGTGTGACCCATTTCAAAATAGCATAGTTGAGGATGGGAAAGGGTCAAAGGCCAGTAGCGGAATAATTAATAGATATGAACCCGGAACAAATGACCCCTTCTATAACAATATGTTTGTATCAAAGTACCACGCAAGACCAGCTATGGCTAAACTATTTCACATGGATATGGCACTACAATGCTTTGCCTACGGGTGTCAGATATTAATAGAAATAAAAGGAAACGGGGGGATATTTGACTTTTTTCTTGATAATTATTTAGAACCATTTTTAATACAACTCCCCGGTAGAGCAAACTATGGAGTTGACCCCAATCAAGACAATAAGGCTTTAATGGTAAACCTATGGGAGCAGTATATTTTAACCGAAGGGAAGGAAGGTAAGTTGATTTACCCTGACGTAATTGATGACGAATATGACGGGCTAATAAAGTTTGACGTAAATGAGACACAGAGAAGCGATCAGGTTATGGGCAATGGGTGGACGCTGGTAGCGTCTTATTTTAAAAGAGCTAATTTTAGGGTGAAACAAGAGTATTCTATGGAAGATTTTTTTCCTCGGTACAATAATTAGTTTTAACTTAGCATCCTAACATTACCCCACCATGAGTAATAGTTTATTAAATAAGACATTCCGGGTGCAGAATACGTTCACTTCTTCGTGGTGGGGAAATTCGTATATCTGCATACCGGGACTTTTTTCTTTATGAGTTGGATAGATTTCTTTGATGAAATATACGTCCTTAATCTTGAAAAAAGAGAGGATAGACTATTGGAGATAACTTCTCATTTTGAAGAATATCAAATACCATTTAAAAGAATATCCGCAGTAGAAGATAGCAATGGGGCAAGAGGGTTAAGAGATACAATGGTTAATGTTTTTAATGAAGCAATAAATAAAGGCTATGATAACATATTGATATTTGAAGATGATGCCCAGTTTGTAGTAGGTAAAGAACTGGTTGACGACACTATGAATAAAGTGGTAACACAACTACCATCAAATTATTTAATGTGCTTTTTAGGAGGGCAACCTACTGGTGGATACAATTCGTTTTATTCTGCCAATTTACTCCCTGTTGTAAAATACTTTAGTACCCATTCAGTGGCTTATTCAAAGCAAGGGATAAAGGAAATAATGGCAAGGAATTTTGATTACCCAATAGATAATTGGTATGTATCAGATATTCAGTCGTTAGGTAATTGTTACGCTATTGACCCGTTATTATGCACACAAAGAGGTGGATTTAGTGATATAGGACATAATGAAATAAACTGGACTCCATTCATAGTACCCAAACATCAGCAAGAAATAAATAAACTTAAAAGCAGGGCGTGGTAGATAATAGAAAAATATCAATATGTATTCCTACTTGGGGAAGGGTTCAAATGACAATAGAATCATTTTATGACGTATATAATTCAGATAAGGTTTCGGAAATTATCATAGTAGATGACACTTCTGATATGGAGATTTATGAAGATTTAAAGTTAATGTGTGATGCTTTGCCAAAGGTTAAGTTATACCGTAATCTTACCAATCAGGATTGCTACCGGAACAAGATGACATCAGTTTCATTTGCTACAAACGAATGGGTTGTGCTACTCGATTCGGATAATAAGATAGACCAATCTTACATTGATATAATATTTGACTTGCATTGGGAAAGGGATTGTTCCTATATGCCATCATTCGCAGCACCAAGTTTTAATTATAACCAATTTGCAGGTAATATCATAACAAAAGAAAACGTATCTCAACTAATAGGTGAGCCACTTTTTGACACGATGTTAAATTGCATGAACTTCTTTATTAATCGGGATGAATATTTAAGAGTTTGGCAGGATGTAGAAAACCCCAAAACAGCAGATAGTATATTCTTTAATTATTGTTGGTTCAATGCGGGTAATGAAATGTATGTCGTCCCAAACCTTTCCTATCAACATTTAATCCATTCAGGGAGCCATTATGTTAATAATAATCATTTGACTCCTGCTGGACTATATGAATCAATAGTACAGAAATTAAAAGAACTAAAATGAAAAAAACAGCAGTAGTCTTAGGCGGGAACGGATTTATAGGCCATCACTTAGCAAGGCAATTAAGAAAAGATGGCTATTGGGTTCGTACAGTAGATATTAACGAATACGCCTATGGGATACCTGATTATACTGATGATTATATTATAGGGGATTGTAGGGTAAAAGAAGTAGTATATAGCGCATTAATTAAAGATGGCAAATCCGTAGATGAAGTTTACGTAATGGCAAGTTGGATGGGCGGGGCTGGCGTAATCTTTACAGGGAAGTACGATGATGAAATATTATACAATGCTTTGTCTATTGATTTGAACGTAGCTAAAATAGCTTCTGAACTTAAAGTGGGCAAAGTTTTTTTTAGCGGGAGTGCTTGTTGTTATAATGAGAAGTATCAGCTTGGTACTAATAACACAGGACTTACAGAAGACATGGATTATGATGCCAATCCTGATAGCGACTATGGGTTTGGTAAGTTGGCATCAGAAAGAATTTATCAGGCGTTTCGTAGAAACAAAGGGTTAAATATCCGAATGGGTAGATTCCATAATGTATGTGGTATTGAAGGGGCTTGGAACAACGGGAAAGAAAAGTTTCCTGCGGCTTGCTGCCGGAAAGTTGCAGAAGTGGAGGATGGTGGTGAGATAGAAATTTGGGGGGATGGGCTACAAACGAGGTCTTTTATATCAGTACACGAGGCTATCGTAGGGATTAAAAAACTAATGCAGTCTGATTATGACAAGCCTGTAAACATTGGGTCAGATGAAATTATTTCAATGAATGATTTTGCAAAAATGGTTATTGAGATTAGCGGCAAAAAACTTACAATAAAAAATGTATCATCAGCTGCATTAGGGGTTAGGGGTAGGACAAGTAATAATGATTTGATGCAAAAAATTACCGGATGGAAGCCATCTATTCGATTGGCTGAACACATACCCTCATTGTATAAATGGATAAACAATCAAGTTCATGGTAACCTTTAATCCGGCTGGGAGATTTGGTAATTGGTATATGGAAATTTGTACTGCCATTGCTTACTCATTAAAGCATGGGTTAGAATTTCATGCACCAGATTCAAGGGGCAGGGATTCATTTTGGAATCCTACATATTGCCATCATTTATGTAATCCTAATTGGGATGCAAATTTAGAACAAATTCACCTATGGGAAGGTAAACACGAGTACGAGGAATTACCATTTATTGAATCATGGAGGGATAAAAATATTGTAATAGAAGGGTATAGACAGTCGGAAAAATACTTTAAAGATTACAGAAGTGAAATATTGTATTTGCTTGATTTCCCATACAATAAAAAGGATGGATATGTTTGTGTTCATGTTAGGAGAGGGGACTACCTTCATTTAAGAGATAAGCACCCGGAAGTAAAAAAAGAGTGGTATGAAGAAGCGATGGATAATTTTAATGGCTATAAGTTTAAATTTTTTAGTGATGATATAGATTGGTGTAAGTCACAATTCGGTGGCAGAACTGATTGTGAGTTTTCATGTAATGGCGATATTGTATCTGACTTTATAGAGATGCAAAATTGCGAACACTTTGTGAATAGCAGCAGCACATTTTCGTGGGCAGCAGCTTGGCATAGCAGAAGTGAAGGTAAGAAGATAATAACACCCAAACTTTGGTTTGTGGAAGGATATTCTCTATCAACAAAAGATATTATACCTGAAACTTGGATAAAATTATAAATATATGCAAATAAATTCAAGGGTTCAGTTGGTTGAGTTAATGAGACATTTTGGACTGCCACTTATTGCGGCAGAGGTTGGGGTTGCGGAGGGTAGGTTGTCAAAGGAGTTCCTTAATTGGGGTATCGAAAAATTGTACCTTATTGATATTTGGGAGAAAGTACCCTTTATTAAAGGTTGCGGAAGTTTTGAACAATCTTGGCATGATGATAATTATAGCCAAGTTATTGAAAGAATAAAGGGTAATGAGGATAAAGTTATTTTGCTCAAAGGGTTCTCCTATAAGATGGCAGAGCAGATACCAGATGAAAGTTTAGGTCTTGTATATGTTGATGGAGACCATACGTATGAAGGTTCACGATCTGATATTGATTCATACTGGCCTAAACTTGTTCCGGGTGGTATCATGGCTTTTCATGATGCAAGAAATCCTACATACGGAATAGAAAGAGCTATACATGATTTTACGAAGGGCGTAGGTATAAATGAATTAATAGAAGATGGCAGAATAGAAAACATTGGTGCTTGGATAAGAAAATAAAAAAATGGTAAACTCAGAAGAAAGACAAATGATTGTTGGGCTATTCCCTTTCCTTTCTGGTAATCCTATTGTAATAGATGGGGGTAGTAATAAAGGGGGCTTTTCTGATGTTTTTATTGATGAATATAAAGATGACGTAAACTTATACCTTTTTGAGCCAAATAAAAAACTACTTTCTTATACAGAGATAAAGTATGAATACCAAAAAAACATTAGGTTTTTAAATCTTGCATTGTATAAAGAAACCGGGGAGATACCGTTCTATTATTTTGAAAACTTTAATAACGAACTATCTTCTATTTATAAAGATGACACAAAATGGGGCGGGTTACCATTGGTGCATGGGAGGACGGATTGTATTACATTAGATAAGTTTTGTAAAGACAATAAAATATCTCATATAGATTATCTAAAATTAGATTTAGAGGGGAGTGATGTAGATGCTTTAATGGGGTGTAAAAGGCTTATATCCGAAGATGCTATAACAATAATACAAATAGAGTATAGCGAACACTACAAAAGAGCCAACCACTCAATTCGTGAAGTTTTTGATATTTTTAAAAATACAGGGTATAGAATATATTCATTTGACGGGAACTATTCAGAAGTGGTAGAATTTGAAGATGATTTTATACCACAAAATTTCATCATAACAAAACGAGAGATAAGGAACTATTCTATTGGATGGAATACAGAATTTATATACAATACAGCACCATTAGGTAAGTTTGATATGGTTTTAGAAGTGGGAGGATTTGAAGGTATTAACACGAAGTATATATGCGAAAACTTGCTTAATGAAGGTGGTAGAGTAAATGTAGTTGACCCGTTAGAAGATTATTACATAGAAGGCGATACAGAACATCCTTATTTCCGTGACCAACACCAACGATTTTTAAGAAATACCAAAGGTTGTACCATAAACTTATACAGGGGTAAGAGTGAAGTGGAATTACCAAAGCTAAATGCACTTAGACATGACCTGTGTTATGTTGACGGTAATCATAATGAAGAAAACGTTTACTTTGACCTATGTTGGTGCTTTGCAATGACTAAAGTAGGTGGGTATATTCTTGCTGATGACTACGAATGGCGAGAAGGTACAAAAAATGGGATAGACAAGTTTTTGAATGAGTTTTCTGGTTCTTTTGAGCTTGTAACAAAATCATATCAGGTTTTAGTAAAAAAAACATCTAATCAATATAATTCCATAACACAAGAATACTATAAATAATGCTAATACCACTACAAGATATACTTAGTAAATACGGTATATACCCAAAAGGATTGATACACGTAGGTGCTCACTGGGCGGAGGAGCATGAAGATTATTTAAAGTGCGGCATTGAAAGATTTGTTTATATAGAACCCTGCAAAGAGGCATTTGAGGTAATGTGTACCAAATTAAATGCGGGGTTTATTGGTAGTGGTACGATGTACCTTGCATCAAAAGATTTTAAAACATTATGTTTTAATTTTGCCTGCGGTGCAAAGGAAGAAGAAATACCAATGTATGTTAGCCACCAAAATCAAGGGCAAAGCAATTCACTATTAAGGCCAGAGGGGCACTTATCGCAACACCCAGAAATAATTTTTGATGATGCGGAGGTAGTAAAAGTTGTTACTTTAGATTCATTGAAAGTAACAGGAGATTTGCTGGTAATGGATTGTCAGGGGTATGAGGGAGAGGTTCTAAAAGGAGGGGTTGATACACTTAAGCAAGTTAGCATGATTTACACAGAAGTAAATAGAGGGCAAACCTATGCAGGGAATATGGAAATAGAAGAAATAGATGAATTGCTTTTTGACTTTAAAAGGGTAGAAACATTTTGGCCTTCACCTAATTGGACTTGGGGGGATGCGGTTTATATTCGTAAATCATTATTGAATGAATAAGTTTCAGCCACATATACTACCAGTTTATCCTCCTTCAAATTTTAAGATTTTTGAAGAATGGTTTGCTGAAAACTATAAAGGGTGTAATACCGATAGAGAATTATTGCCAATATTCCCAACAAGTTTTCATGTTAATAACGAGTACGGGGCAAAGGCAAATGAATTGCAAGAGTATTGCGACACATTGGATGAAAGCAAAAAGTACTTTATCATTTGTCAATACGATGACGGATGCTTAGTTGATTTTAAATGTAAATACGTTCTTGAGTTTAATATGAGTAAAAAAATAGGGGTTGAATTACCTCTACTTTGTCAGCCACACCCATATAGATTTTATAGTGATAAGAAATACATTGCATCTTTTATCGGTAGTAAAACCCATCCAATAAGAAATGAACTTGAAAAATTTAAAGACAAGGATGGCTGGTATATTTCATTTGAACCACATAGCATAGAAGATTATTGCAGAGTGTTGCATGAGTCTGTTTTTTCAATTTGCCCTCGTGGGTATGGAGCAAATTCATTCAGAATATCGGAGAGTTTACAGTATGGGGCTATACCCGTATATTTGAGTGATGAGTTTATTATACCATTTAATGCAGATTTTTTACCAAAATCATTACCCGGATGGTGGATATTGGTGAGTTCAATTTTAGCTGGTAACCTACCGTATGAAATAAATAAAATTCCGGGTGACGCAATAATGGCCTTGCAAAATGCCGGGGAAGTCGCGTATAACGAATACTATACCTATCAGGGCTGCATGAATCAAATAATAAAAATATTAGAGAAAGAGAGTGCATCAAAGGCTTAATATAATAACAGGGAATAGGCCAGAAAGGAAGCCCCTTTTGATGGAGGAGATATCTCGTCAGGGGGTAACTAATTATACCTTTTGGGACTCTGTTTATGACCGTAGATCGGTTAAGGCTGGAATAAATGAAGCCCACAAGCAAATAGTCAGATATGCTAAAATAGCCGAATTTTCAGAGGTTTTAATAGCTGAAGATGATTTTATAGGTACTCATCAGGATAGCTTTAAATTCTTTCTTTCCCAAAAGCCCCCACAGTACGATATGTACCTTTCTATGGTGTATATGGGTGATTTGGATGACAGTGATAGGGTAGTGTCTTTTACGGGGATGACGATGTATTTTGTTCACTCAAGGTTTTATGATACCTTTTTATCTGTTGACCCGGAAGAGCATATTGACAGGGCTTTGGCTGGGTTGGGGGATTATCACGTTTGCAATCCATTTGCCTTTATTCAAAGGAACGGGTGGTCGGCAAATACTGGGAAAAACGAGGTTTATGATAGCTTATTGGCTAACAGAAAATTATTTGGTGTATAATTGATAATTTTGTATTATTTTTGGTAAATATTCGTACCCTAAACTTTTAATACATTGGCAGTCGGAGACGCTTCGATAGCTTCATACCCAAGCGCACAGGTTGACCCACGTAATAAGAATTACGAGTGGATTTTGCAATATTGCAAAGCAGCCTACTACGACAGTAGAGGGTATATGGTAGGTAACCAGCTAAATCTTGGCAGGTTAAAAATGGCCGAAACGAAAATGTACGCACTCGGCAAGCAATCCGTTGATAAGTATAAAAAAATGTTTAGTCCGGGTAACCCGCAAGACCCCTCTTGGAGGGCTATTGATTGGACTGTTCCAGCTTTTATGTGTAAGTTCCGGGAAATTGCCATCTCTAAATTAATCCAGAAGAAATTCGATATACAGGCTTTTGCTGTTGACCCCATAGCGAGAAGTGAGGAAGATGCTTATTTTAACAAAATGAAGGTTAAGATAATGATGCGGGATGCGGCACTGAAAGCTGGTTCGGATTTAGCAGATAGCCCTCTTTTAGCCATTAATCCGGGAGAGCCGGAAGATATGGAGCAGCTACTAATGCAGCGAGAATATGGCTACAAACACATAATGGCAATGCAGGCTGAAGAAGCCGTTAGTTTAATTTTTCAGCAAAACGATATAGAGGAAAAAAGAAAAAGAATCTGTGAATCCCTGTACGATTGGGGAATAGCTGCATATACCCAATACATAGATGAAAATGGCATGGTGAAAGTACGGGAAGTTAATATGGAATATTTCGGTTGTTCTTATTTTGAGAAGCCGGATGGTTCAGATATGGTTCATTGGTATGAAATCGTCCCCACTTATGTAGCTGACCTTGCTCCTTTTTACACAAAAGAACAGTTGGATGATATTTGCAAAATGGCCATGAATAAAAATGGCAATCCCACTACCTACGTACCTGTAAATGGGTTGTTTAATCAGGCTTGGAATAGGTTCAAGGTAATGGTTATGCAAATAAAGTTCCTTAGTTGGAATGACACTATTTATAAAGAAGAAAAGGATAGAAGGCAGAATACACGTTTTGGGAAGTCAGACTATAAAAACATCCAATTCCTTTCCATTAATAAGAAAGGGGAATTACAAAATGGGGATGAAGGTTATTTTCAGGACATAGCAAGTTCTGGCGAAAAAGGGCAACCAACACCCAAGTACATTAAAAGCACAAAAAAGGTATCCTATAAAGCATCTTGGGTTATTGATACCGATTATATGCACGATTGGGGATTAATGGAGAACCAAAACAGGAAATTATCTTCTTGGTGGGATACTGATTTAGATATTCAGGTGTATGCTTGGAATTTCTATAAAATGCAATTTTCGGGTATTACGGAAAGACTGATACCATTAGAAGATAAGGCTTGTATGGCTTGGTTTAATCTACAAAACCTATCCAATAAACTAATACCTTATTTAATCAACATTGACTTTAATGCAGTAGAGGCAGTTAATTTTGGTAAGCAAGGTCAAAAAGCGAAACCATCTGAAATTATTGACTTTATATTCTCAAATTTTGTAGTCCCATACCGAAGCACAGATTTACTTTCAAGAAACCCTAACTATAAGCCAGTATCAATAGAGGCTACCGGGCAATTAGCTGCATTTGGGCAACTATACGAGTCCTTGCAGCATACTATTGAAATGATGCGGCAAATATCCGGGTTGAATGAATTAACGGATGGTAGTACTCCTAACGCAAAAACGCTTGTCCCCGTTGCTAATGCAGCAATGGAAAGTACAAATAATGCTATCCATCTTGTATCGGAAGCTGATAGGTGGCTGCTTGGTAAAACTGCTGATGCTGTAATACAGAAAGTTCAGATAGCAGTAAGGCTTGGAAAGGTAGAGGGATATGCAAAAGCATTAGGTAGTAGTGCTGTTAAGTTTTTCAATATTAATCCTAATATAGCACTTCATGAATTAGGTATTTTTATCGAACCAGCCCCAAGTGAAGCGCAGAGAGAGCAGTTATGGCAAGATGTTTCAATAAAGGAAAGCGAAGGGTACTTAACAGTAGGGGATAAGTATTTTATCATGACTTGCAGAAACTTAAAGCAAGCCTATTTAATACTTGACTATAAGATAGAGAAACGAAAAGAACAGCAGCAATTACAGCAAATGCAGCTGGTTCAGCAGCAAACCGAAGGCAATGCACAAGTAGCCCAAGTTACGGCTGAATTAAACCAGCAAACTATTCAAATGCAGGGGCAAATAGATATTCAAAAGATAATTATTGAGAAGAAACTTGAATTTGAGATAGAGCAGATGAAGAAAATGATTGACTTAGAGGGAGAGACAATACAGGTTCAGGGGAGGATGGATGTTGGGGCTATCGCAGCAGAAGCAAAAGTTATTTCCCAACAGATAGCATCTAACACCCAACAAGCCGGGAAGAATATTGACTCTATAACCCATCTTACCGGGAAGCAAATAGACGCAGAATCGGCAAAAGAAAAGCAAATTATAGCAAATAAGAAGCCAGCAACGGCATCTAAAAAATAATTTTTGTAATAAAGTTATTTGTAATAACTTTGATTTTCGTACCCTAAAATCCAAATATGGAATTGAAAACCTTTGGCGCAGTCAAAGAAGACCTTGCTAAATTTGAGCAAAGTCAAGAAACTGCAACCACCACAACAGAATCAACCCCTGCGGTTGATATTACTCTTACTGACCCAACACAAACTGCGTCAGTAACAGAGCCAGAAAATACCACCACACAAACGCAAGATGTAGTAGAAGACAATACCTCTGCATTTTCTTTAGCCATTAATGACGATGTTGTTAAGGATGAAGTAAAAGTACAGCCAACCGTTGTTCAGCCAGTTTTTAACATTGACGAAGAGATAAAGAAGGTTGATAAGAAAGAGCTTTTAAAAAAGGCCGGAGTTACCGATTTTGCTATCGAAATAGATGAGTATTTGGCTAAAGGTGGCAATGCGATAGACTTTTTAAATGCAAGGGCTATTGATTACAATAAGGTTAGTGATGAAGATATTATAAAGTCAGACCTTCAAAAACAATACCCTAATTTCTCCCCACAGCAAATAGCTTTAATGTTCAACCGGAAGTATAATGTATCCGAAGATGCAGACCCGGAAGATAAGGAATTTGCACAGTTGCAATTACAGGCAGATGCTTATAATGCAAGGCAACAAAAAATACAAGAACAATCTAAGTTTAAAATACCTGACACTCCTATTCTTCAGAAAGATGAAGCCTATGAGCAATGGAAAAAAGAACAAGAATCTGAACCCCAATTAATGGAAAAGTTTCGTAGTTTCTATGAAACACATGAGGCCACAAAAGCACTTAATGAAAGCAAGAGAGTTGCTATAAATTTAGGTGAAGGAGTGCCGCCATTTAATTTTACTATTGACCATCCGCAAGTATTAACAAAAGCATTGACTGATGGAGGTGCTATTTTAAACAAGTTGATGACTACGCAATCGGGAGAGCCGGATGTAGCCAAGCAACACTTAGTAACATTATTTAGCTTTAATCCTGAAAAATTTATACAGGATATTTTCAAGTATGGTCAAAGTATGGGTGTAAGAAAAGAGCTTGTGGAAGAAGGGCAAAATGCCGTTAAGCCACAGGCAAAGGTAGCACCGCTTGACCCGTCTGCGCCACCAAAATACAAAACAGGCACATACGGTACTGGCGGTTAATTTTTTAACCCAATCAATTTTTAAATCACATGGCAGCATCTACTGGTATAATTAGTAAATCGTACGTCTCAGCACTTGATCCAATTCTGGATACAAGGGAAATTAATAGACTTATCACTGATGTCTATAACGAAGACGAATTAAGTGACATTCTTGGATATGGTAATAAAAAAATGCCAACCAAGCAACCCGTTTATTACACATTTTATGATGACCCCCTTGTAAAGCCAATTACCGTAACAAGTAATACTGGAACGGGAACAACTCAGGTAACACCAGCCCTTAATGCAGCAACTTCAGGTTATGCAAGGGTTAATGACTTGGTTATGTTTACCAATAACAATACAGGGATTATCACAAACGTAAGTACCTCATCTGGTATTGATACATTGACAATTAAATCCGTATCCGGGGCTAATCTAACACTTGGCGCAACAGATACCATGTCTTTGTACTCAAGAGCCGTTGGTGAAAACTCTTACACCCCGGCCAATATCAGATATGGTCTTACCCGTCAAACAAATAAGTACCAAATTTTCCGTGAAACTTCCCGCATTACAGACGTACAAACTGCTTCAACAATCGAAGTAGAGTTTCAGGGTAAGCCCTATTACACCTTTAAAGACCAATGGGAAAAAACAGTTAAGATGAAATCAGACATTAACGCTGCCTTCTGGGGTGGTGATATGTCTGTTACTTCTTATTCTGATACCAACGCTTTCCTGACTGATACTGTAACAGCTTCAGACGGTCTTTCAGGTGGAGGTAATGTTCAAACAACAAGAGGGGTTAATAAGTACATTGCCCTTTACGGAACTTCATTGGTGAACGGTACATTGGGTACATATCAAAAAGCAAACCTTGATGATGTTGTAGCTAACCTGATTGCTGTTCGTGCGCCAAGAGAGTACCTTGTAGTTGGTTCTACATTAGCTAAAACCACAACAGATACTTACTACAAATCACTTGGTTCAAGTGGTGTAAACTCTGTACGTTTGGTTGTTGAAGGTCGTGAATTGGATATGACTGTTGATAAGGTTACCTATGGTAAGTTTACATTCAACTATGCAGTAATGCCTATCCTTGACCATCCGATTACATTTGGATATTCTAAAATCCCTAAATGCCTGTTCTACCTTCCATTTAACAACAAAGTTAAAGTAGAAGGAGGCGGTAGCGATGACCAAATTCGTGTACGTTACGTGCCTAAACAAGGCCCGTACGGAAGTGATATGGTTGACGAAATTCACTCTGGTGCATTTAGCCCAGTTAATCCTAATGGACTTGGAGCTTATATCGGTTGCGACTGGTTGACAAAACAAGGTTTGGAGGTCTTAGCACCACAACACCTGATTAGCCAACAAGTATTGGCATAGTAGCTGAATTTTCAACGGGAGGGTGAAATCCCCTCCCATTTTTTAACATAAAATTTCTTTATGAAATCAAGTAAAGTTTTCAACAACATTTCTGATAAGCTAAGAGCAGAAATACCCAAACTAAAACCCGGACAAGTAGTAGTTTTCCAAATGCTTCATGGAGTTCCTAACCCAGAGCCGGATGAAAAGGAAAGAAGCAAAAGCCCTATTTTGTATGGTAAACGACAGGTATTAACTAATTTTAGAATATATGACCCCTATGTAAAAGATGAGGCCGGAAATGAAGTTGGTGGGTATGTGGACGTTGGAGTAGTTGACGCTTGGAATGGGGAACAACCGGTAAGGTTTAGGTGCTTTGTACCGGGGCAGGGGGAGTTTAGCCAGTTTCAGGGTAAATTTCAATTATCAGCAGGGAATATCAGAGATGAAGAACTTTACGAAATATTATGGCTTTCTAATGAAAGAGAAGGTAATCCGCACAGGGATACATCAGTAGAGCCATTATTTAAAATTGTAAACACAAAAACAGATAGCCAAGCTACCGTTACTAAGGTAGATATTTTAATGAAAGCCTTGAAAATAGGTAAAGAAATATCACTGAAAGAAGGTAATGAAGTAATGGCGTCCCTTAATAAGCCGACCTATCAGGATGAAATAGTACTAAAGGCTGAAATAATGAAAATAGCCAAAGACTCACCTGATGAGTTTATTGCGGCTTACGAAAGCAAAGACAGGCCAATTATGTCATCTTTGCGAGAAGCACTTAATCAAGGCGTTTTGAGCCATGACGTAGCCACAGGTAAGGTTTCTATGGGATCAGTGTCTATTACTACGGCTAAAGTAGAAGATATGGCAGAATTAGTACCCACCTTAACACAGTGGATAAAAACAGCAAAAAATGGGCAAGACGTATTGAATAACATCAATAGTCAATTAGAAAAGAAAAATCAAGTAGCGTAGCCTATTTTAATCCATACCCTATACACAACCGTACCTATAATGGGTGCGGTTTTTTATTTATGTTTCATACTTTTTTTGTATTTTTGAGTATCCTAAAATCCGTATCCAATGCCCTTTGTACCTAATTTCAGTGCATCGCAAAGTTCTGGTGACTTATCAACCGGGACTCTTACAGATACTTCTACTGGCTATACCGGGATAACCGGAAGACTTGTTTACTTCAGAAAATATAATGGGGATTACTTAGTACCATCCGGGGTAACCACCGACTATATACCGTGGCCATACGTATCTGGTACTGGCGATACGCTTGACTTTGATATGCTTGATAAAGACTACTGCTTAGATATTACGGTAGTTTATTATGGTGGTAGTACTATTTCTACGTCAAAAACAATACTTACACTATTTACGGGTTATAGCGACTTGTTCTTGCGGCAATTAACACAGGCTTTAGGTGCTAATAGAATTACGATTACAAAGCCAAATTTCTGGCTTAACAAAAACAAATTAAGGGTTCTTCTTGATGATGCGGCGCAAGCTGTTGAGTTGCTAAACGACCAAACAATAGCTACCTTCTGTTTGGATGAAGCAAAAACACTAACAGATAACATACAAACATTTTACTAATGGCATATTCAATCTTGAATATAATAGAGTGGGCTAAAATATGCCAGCCATTAGCCGCTATTGGCGAAAAGGAGAGGTTATCATTAACGGGTGGCACAGTAGACACAGATTTACACATTAAAATATACTTAACCAGAAAGGATGTAGAATACGCATATAACCAAGACCCGGCAGGGGAGGAACTTTTTATTATGGGTAACTACTTGCTTATGTTATTGGGTCAGTACATATTTCAGGCGCAAGCGCAAACGGGTTCGGGTGGTTCTATATCTCCAATATCTCCGCAATCTATACCTGAACCATACGAGTTTACTGTTTCTGGAAGTTCATTTATTGCAACAGGGGCTACATCTAAAACAATTACAGATTTTATTGGGTTTAATTTACTGTTTGTAAGAGGTAATATAACTCAAAGCACAGTAAATAATGGGGCTTCTTATTATTCATGGGATAGGACAACTGGATTATTCCAATTAGCTGATGGTAGTGGCGGAAGTGGCAATATCGCCAATGCAGGAGAACTATTCCAATTATATCCTTTAGTATAAACTATGAAAAAACTAATCATATTAATGCTTATCCTTTTAGTGGGTAAGTTTTCTTTTGGGCAGTATCCAGTATCTCAATCACTTGGTTCAGATAGTACATTGGTTACATCAAAGGGAGGATTGAAAGGTAGAATAGTTGTTTACTCATACGCAGATACAACAGCAGCTAATTTAGAAAGAATAAGGCAGTATGCAGGGGCTATGATTTTCACAACAGGGGCTAATAAACTTTGGTATAGAAATTCAGCAGCTTCAGCATGGGTAGAATTAGGCAGTTCAGCAGGAGGGGTTAATATTTATAATTCAGATGGGACTATTGATGGGCCAAGAAATATAAATGGGGGCGGGTTTGATATTTCTTGGGGTAACTTCGGTGATTGGAGTTCTTCAGTGGGTGCTTTTACAGTTAGTCAGGGTGCTACCAGTGCTTTTTCAATGGAAGGAGATACATCGTTTTTTTCAAGACGGGTTTCTTATGCAACTAATCTTGGATCAACTTTCACACGCCATACATTAGTAGATAAAAACTATGTGGATAGCTTAAAGAATATTATCCCCACTCTTCAACAGGTATTAACAGCAGGGAGTACGTTGACGGGAGACAATACAGTAAGTGGGGGTGGTTTTGAACTTGCTTTTTCTAACAATGGGAGTTTATTATTTAATGCAACGGCGGCAGTGGTGGGTAGTTCTGATTTTGATATGGGGGCTGGAACTGTTTCTATTGAAGCAAAAGGTGTCTCACCCGGTCTTGTTTCTGGGTTATATTTAAGGACGGACTCTATTTTAATACAACCCAAAACAGGTACATTAAATATTGACTCACTCCGCACAGCATCGGATACCACAGAATATAAACCATTAGTTATAGGTAAGTACAATAGGTCAGTAAGGGAGTTGAGTTATTGGCCGGGAGGTGGTGGATCACCAGCAGGGAATAATACAAATATTCAGTTCAAGCGAAATAACGCCTTTACTGGTTCTGATTCACTAAACTGGACTTCAACGGGTTTAGATTGGAAGGGAGTATTGATACAACGAAATGGAGCAGGTACTGAGCAGATGAGAATATTTTCGGACAATCAAGTGAATACATTCGCTGGGTACGGAGCAGGAGTAAATATCAACTTTGCCGGGGGAGGTACGGATAATACAGGTTTCGGGCATGAAGCACTGACAAGTGTATCAACAGGAACACTAAATACTGCTGTTGGTAAAAGAGCGTTGATAACCGTATCAACAGGGCAAGCTAATACTGCTGTTGGAGCAGGGGCATTGCAAAAAACAACGGGTAGTAATAACGTTGGGATGGGTTATCATGCTTTATTAGAAAATACAACTGGAGGTAATAATATAGCCATAGGTTCAAATGCTTTGCAGAATAAAACAACTGGAGACGAAAATACAGTTATTGGCTATCAGGCAGCATCAAGCGGGGCTGGCACATTCAATAGTATTACTGCTGTCGGGTTTCAAAGTTTACTACAATCAACTGGCGATAATAATACAGCCGTTGGTTATCAAACATTATACAGCAACACAACCGGAACAGGCAACGTAGCTATTGGTCATGCGGCAGCAAAAGGACACACAGGGAGTAATAATGTTACAATCGGATACCAAGTAGGAATAAATTCCAGCACAAGAAGCAATAGGTTGATGATTGATAATTCTAATACTGACAACCCTTTAATAGATGGAGATTTTAACGCTGACACGTTGGTTGTAAATGGACGGCTTGGAGTAGGGGCTTCGCCATCTACAAGATATTGGGTGGGTGGTTCTTTAGAGGTAAATACAACAGATGTAGGCAATGTAGGTACAGGTGTAGATGACTTAATGACCTATTCTGTACCAGCGGGGATTTTGTCAACGAATGGCGACTATCTTGAATTTTCTTTTACATTCACTTTTGCAACCAATACAAATAATAAAACAGTAAAAGTAGTTTACGGGGCAACTGAAATTTATACATCAACAGCGCAGCCACAGAATGATGGCACAATGGAGGTAAAAGGTAAGATTATCAGGACTGGCGCAACCACTCAAAAGGTTATAGTTACCGCCGCTACGGACGGTACATTATTTACTGACTTAGCTAATTATACAACATCAGCAGAAACTTTATCAGGTGCGGTAACATTAAAAGCAACCGGAGAAGCAACAAGCAGCAACGATATTATAAACAGAATTTTAGTTGTAAAATACTTCCCAAATAACTAACATGAAAAAAATAATTATATTATTATTGATAATCATTCCGTCATTGGCTTTTTCTCAAAAAAGAGTTGCTCCTACATGGCTTAATGGAGATTCGTCAGTAATGGCTACAAGAGCAAGAGTAATGAAATCTATTGATAGTTTAGCTGCAATAGGAGGTGGAGGGACAAATAATGCAAACGTAGGTAGTGGATTTAGGATATTAAAGCCCGGTACACAAGAAATAAAAACATTATTCAACGGGTATGCAGTAGCTATTGATAGTTCTTCTAATACAAACGGGATTACGCTCAAAGCAGATACAGCTAATGTTTCTACAAGGGCATACCGGCAAAAGGGGGTTGATTCGCTTGTATCACTATTAGGCAGCTATGTGCCCACATCAAGAACTATTAGTGCAACCACTCCCCTATCAGGGGGAGGTGATTTATCAGCAAACAGGACGTTAACGATTGCTGATGCGGTCGCCAACGGGTCAACAAAAGGCGCAGCGTCATTTAATGATTACGGCTTTAATTCATCAAGCGGTAATATATCAATAGATACGGCGCAAATAGCAACACTGGCTAATGCTCAAAAGAAGATTGATAGTATTGCTGGCGTTTCTTCTTATATAAATATTGTAAAAAGAACTGGGTTTGATTCATTAGCTTATTTAAATAATTCAACAGGGGTATTAAATATCAAAGCAATTGCATTTGGTGGAACCGGATTTACGTGGACGCCAACAATAACAGATACTACATTATCTCAGGCACTATCTATTGACAATAGTTCTATTACTAAAGCAAAGATTGAAAACGTTGCAGTTGGTAGGGTGTTAGGTAATAATACAACCGCCGCTACCGCACCAGTGGAAACCGGCGTATGGATGAGTTTATTTACTGGGTCGGCAAGCGGGTCAGCCACTATTGATATTGACCTTACTAACTACTATACTGTATATGATGAAATAAAAATAACATTTTGGGATATAAGACCATCAACCGATAACGTATCTCTTTGGATGAGGGTTAGTACAAATGGTTCAACATACGATGCCGGAGCAACGGATTATAAATATCAATTAACATACAGCGCAGGAGCGGCGGCGGGAGGTATTCAAAGTACGGGAGCGGCACAAATATTACTTGCAAATAACGTGGATAATACAAGCACAAACATGAACCAGCTTGAGGTGGTATTAAGAAAGCCAGCGCAAACAACACTAAAGCCATCTTACCCTATAAGATTTGATTACATTGGGGATAGCGGAACTGTATTTGTACAAACAATGAATATAGGGCTGAGGGATGGAGCGCAAGATACACAAGCAGTACGATTCCTTACTTCAAGTGGTAATATAAGTGGTTCATATTCTGTAACAGGACTTAAATATTAATATGAGATTTATTCTTTTATTTTTATTGCTACCATTTTTTGCAACAGCTACCAATTACACTTGGAATAGCGCAACTACTAATATCGTAATAGATGACGGAGGTGTATTTGGTAATTTAACGGCAGGGGATACGGTATTTATACCAATACGAACTGGCGGCTATCGTAGCTACTCAATCACTAATTGTAACAGCGGAACTCCCGGAAGTTATGTAGTCGTTTATTGGAGGCCGGGAGCATATAGGACACCATCATCATCAAATAACTTTGCTGATTTTGTAACTAATTCATCCGGGGTTAAAACAGTAGGCATGGAAGCAGAAAGCCATGTTGACCAATGGAGAATGGGAACAACAGGGTATAATAATTACATATGGTTTGATAGTTGTTCTTTTAATGCTTCCAATGGTTTTGGCCCAATATATACAGGGGCAATGACTATATTTAATGGGAATATCGCAAATAGTATGCACCACTGGAAATGGACTTACTGCACATTTATAGGATTGCAAGGTACAAATAGCGGTGGCGTTGGTGTTAAGATGGGCGGGAACTTTCCACTTACAAGATATTCGTTTTGGTTCGATACAGAAGTTAGCAATTGCACATTTGGAAACTATTCTTCATCAGCGCAGCCGTCAAACTTTATATCAGCATTTAACTGTTATAATACCATTATACGAAATAATACTTTTTATAACTTAGGAGTAGCCGCTAACCCAGTTGGACACGCATCGGTAATTAATGCCTATGCCTTCCACGGGCAAATCTATAACAACATATTTGGGGACTTCAATTTTGGCAACCCAGTAAGAGGTAAGTTTGCCGATTGTCCTTCAATGGGTGCTGCTTATACCGGGCTTACTAAAATATATAACAACCTAATAAAAAACCAAAGAAAGTATCCCGGATTTGAAGTACAAGCCACCGATACAACAGGGTATAGTAATGGAGGAGTGGTCAGAGCAAGAAATGATAGCACCCCTTTGTTTTGGAATAATACCGCATATAACTTAGCCGTTGGAGTTGGGAATAGCCCATACATCGCAGCCCTGATAGATGACTATCTAAGTAGCGCAGTAGTAACGGCAAAAAATAATGTTTGGGTATTGCTTCGGGATTCAACTTGCTCCCCCAATACATTAGCACAGGGAATTATTGCAGCATCAGGAACGAGCATAACCTACGATACGGCCAGCAATAGATATAACTGTACAACATGGACAGGGTTTGCTGATAGCACCCTATTTACCCCTTCGGTGGGCGGGATGCTTTACAATACTGGCACTACCCTTCCATCATGGTTAACAACTGATATTTATGGGAACGCAAGAACTGGAACGCCGGACATTGGGGCAGTCGAATATGTGGCGGCTGTACAAAGATATTTTAGGATGCAGAGACCGTCTATAAGGTGGCGGAGATTGAGATAAATAATTAAAAAAAATACTAAATTTGTAACACCGATAACCCTTTAAAAATGTACCAAAATCTGATTAGTATGTCTGACAACAAAAGAAGTAAAGCACTGGCTTTTTTATGCGGGGATTTTACGGTAACTTTATGGCTATTGTGGGGTCAGAATTTTTGGCATCAGATTGAGCTTTTTGGGTTGAAAATATTAGCCACAATAATTTTAGGCATAGCAGGTGGCATAGCAGGTTTAGCGGGGAAAGATATTTACACATGGTATAAATCAAGGAAATTTAAAAAGTAAAAAATATGTTGGAATCATTACTAATTGCAGCACTATACATCTTAGGTGTGGGTTACGATGTGATGAAGCAGATTGGAAAACTTAGGATTAAATACCCGTCTTTGGGATTTGGGGAGGTTTGGAAAACATTCTTTAAAGAAGAATGGAATACGTTAATGGTTTCTGCATTAGGTTTATGTACTGTGCAGATTTTATGGTTTTTAGCCCACTATAAAAACATACCATTGCCTAATTGGTTACATGATTGGGGTGTTTACTTAATCGTTCTTTTCAGCGGATATGCTTTGAACAGATATATTTATAGCTTACTCGGAACTACTGAAAAAGTATTGGATAAGAAAATAGAAGACATTGCAAATAAGAACTGATGAAAAGAGATGCCGCCTACTATATCATGGTGGTAATAACTGTTATATTCGGTAGTGTTTGCATCGCTTGTCTTTTGATGATGTGTTCTGGATTTAGATAAATTAACCTTTAAATATTTTATTATGGCATTTAAGTACAGGCCCGGCTCAATGGGTGCAGCAGACGCAAAAGTTGAAAAAAGAATCATTATCGGTATCACGATTGCCCTTACAGTTTGCTTGGCACTGTGGGCTATCCCTTCCAATTTGTATTCCCACTATTATTTCAAAAACGCTGGTACACTTGCAAAAGTATTAGGCTTTATCAGCGCAGGTGGTATGTATTACTTTACTTGGAAGTGGATGGCAGACTATGAAGGGAAAGCCCTTTATTTACTTGTTTGGCTTGCTCTCACACTTGCCCTTTTATCCGGCTTCAATTTTGACTTACCAAAATAATAATCTCATGGTAGATTTATTAGTAGGCATAGCATGGTATATTATTGTCTTTGTTTGGGACTTATGGAGTGACCTTAGAAAGTTCAATGCGAATAAAAAGACAAAGCATATCCCTGAATATTGGATGCGGATTGCGCTGCTGATAACCCCTGCTATTATTTTATCTTCAAGATTAGATGCAAATTGGTGGTTAGGTTTATCTGTCACCCTTTCAGTATTTGGCAGTATCTATTGGCTCTTTTTTGATGGGCTTTATAATGTGTTCAGACGTTATCCGTGGACATTTGAAGGAAGCAAAGATAAAGACGAGTCTATATGGGATGATTTTGTAAGATGGTTGGGTAAGACTTGGACGTTGGTTTTGAAAATACTTTTGGTGGCTGGTTCGGTTACCACGTTTATTAAAATGTTAGCATGAGATACTTATTATTAATTGCTGTTTTGTTTTTGGGTAGTTGTACTGTTTGCAAAAAGCCATCTAATAATTACAAAGCCATTTCCATGAAAGCGCAGCAAATGACAAATGAAAAAAGATGATTGAAAAATGGTTATATAAAAATGGTTTTTGGTTATTGGTAATACTGATAGCCATTATTCTTATTAGATCGTGTGACTGCAATGGCGGGAGAGGGAGGAATACCCCCGACACAATAAGCGTAGTAAGAGATACTACCTTTGTCTATGAAGTTACCGATACCCAATACGTCCCAACTCCCATTTATATTTCCAAACCAGTTTATGTACCACAATACAAAACAGATACGCTTGAAATATCCGAAGTGCTCCCGGTTGATACAGCAGCCATCCTTGCCCGTTATTACCAAAAAGTTTATTACTCCGATACGCAAAATACCAAATACGGGAAGGTTTTAATTCAGGACACAGTAACCCAAAACAGAATAACTTCAAGACGTTTCCTTTCTGAATTAAATATACCCGTTGTAAAAGAAACTATCACAATCTCACAACCCAAAAGAACAGTTTTATATCTTGGATTTAGTGGGATGGGTAACCCTGAACAACCCCTTTATTCCGTTGGTGCTGATTTTACCCTGCAAGGAAAGAACAGAAAAATGTATGGGGTAGGCGTACAACTTACAAGGGATAACCAAATATTCTATTCCTTCCAATATAAACTACCCATTGTTTTAAAACGTAACAGATGATACCTGAAAAATACCAATGGCTTACAAAAGAGGGTGCGCCTCGCTTAATAGTTGAAGCCCTGAAGATTTACGGGACAAAAGAAGTAGTAGGTAAAAAGCATAACCCTGTTATATTGGGGTGGGCAAAAGAGACAGGACTTGAAAACGTATATACCGCCGATGAAATCCCGTGGTGTGGTCTTGTTATGGCTTACCTATGTAAGATGGCAGATAAAGAAATTGTAAAAGACCCTCTGTGGGCTTTAAATTGGGCTAAATGGGGACAACCCAGTCCAACCCCTGAATTGGGAGATATATTGACTTTTAAGCGTCCCGGAGGCGGTCACGTTGGACTGTACGTTGGTGAAGATGCCACCGCTTACCATGTATTAGGAGGAAATCAAGAAAACGCTTTCAATATTACCCGAATAGCTAAAACACGTCTCTATTCAGCCAGACAGTCCGAATGGAAATCAGCGAAGCCCCAAAATGTAAGAAAGGTAATCCTTTCATCCACGGGAAAACTTTCCGAAAACGAAGCCTAACCCCATCCAACATATATACAAAAAGCCCCCAGCTAAGAATAGTCAGGGGCTTAAACCATACTGTATTATGAGAACAACACAAAGTTAATTTATTATACCTCTTACTCCCACTACAAAAATACTTTCTTTATCCACTAATGAATACCTAAAGTACCATAGACCTCTATCATTCCCCGTTGTCTTGTTTATTTCCACCCCGTAAATAGGTTCCCAATAGTTTAGTTCCTTGTTATCATTTGAAAAATACCTGTATGCCATTCCTCCCATTGGTTGCAGTTTCAATCGTTCCCCAATATCAATATTCAAATACATTTGCCCCGTTAAATATGCCGGATGGGATGCACTCAATGAAGCCGAATATCCAACATCAGCCCCCATTCTTAGCATTTGATAGTTAATTGATAATTGAGCCATAGGGGAATGAGTGCTTACACCTGCCCCTACTCCCAACGAAAACTGACCCTTACAAAATATAGCCAGTAATACCAGACCGGATAGAATAATTACTTTTTTCATGTTGTTATGATTTAAACATCCAAAGCCCCGTTTTATCTACGTTCTCTAAATTAACTTTGAAGTCCGGGACAAATGGTTTTTTAATTAATAGGTCAAATTCTTTTTTACTAATCCAGTGACCGTGTACCTGTATTAGCATTTCCCCCTGTGGTGTAATCTTAGCCCCGTAGTTCTTATATTCTTCTTTGGCTTCCACATAGTCGTTTATGGGCCTTAACCCCCTACGTTCAAGGGGAAGGGGTTTTAAGCCTCTGCGTCCGGTACTCATTCCGTGTCCTTATAAATGATTGAAATAATTACCAGCATCAAAATATAAAATACGTTTCTCATGGGTGCAGGTTTGAAAGGTTATGCAATACGTGTGCCTCTGCCAATTCTCCCCCGATCATATCTTCCCCTTCGTTATAATCTTCCAACTGGAAAATTTCACAATATTCTAAGGTAAGGGTATGAGTTTTTCCTCCATCTTCACTGATATAAAGGATATGCGGGGCATCTTCTTCTGTAATAGCCACCAGCCCCCAATATACGCTTGGAAATATCGCCCTCCATACTTGCAGCCAGCTTTGGAAGTCCTTAATATCTACCGGGACTATCCCCTCATTATGGTTTGAAACAGCCGTTAAAATGTTCCCATTATGCACCCCTGTTTTGTGGATGGTCACATTGTATTTACTTTTTTGCATGATTTTTTAGTTTAATATGTTTTGTTCAAAATATTTTACTGCTTCTATTTGCCCGTGTTGATCGTGCAGGCGGGATAGCAATTTCTCAAAATCCCTCAATAATTGCTTATCTGAAGGGGTAATAGTTTCATCAAATGTTTTTTGCCTGATTGCTGAAAGAGCATTTAATCCATCTTTAACGGATGCTCTTAATTCAGCGTAGCGGGTGCAAATTGTTGCCAATGTATGCTCATCCGGTGTTATTCCCTTTCTCATTGTTTTTTGTTTTAATATGTTTTAATTGTTGTTTACTGGTTAGTTTCTATTGGACTGACAAGTAGTGCCTCCGGGATTACCTCACACCCTAAAGCCTTACAAAGGGAAATCCACTTTGTATCGAACTTGTCAAAGCATCCAATAGTTTCAGGATATATCCAATATGCTTTCATAATTGTGTTGTTTACTGGTTTGATTGAAGGGCTTCTTTAGCGTGTTTTAAATAATAGTCGGCAAGACTATCGGGAACAAATACGCCCTGCTCTTTTAATTTTATCATCCACGGAATAATCGGGGTTAAAGCCTCTACCAATACCCTGTTCCTTTCCTTTAGTTCTTCGTTCTCTTTCTTTAGGGTGGCTAATTCTGATAGCCCACTGCTTAGTTTATTATTATCCTGTTCCATTTGTTTGGTTTTAATTGTTTAGCTGATTTTGTTTAGGGCTTCTTTGGCTTTATCGTATAGCTCGCTGGCGTATTCCCTGCCAATACTATGGCCTGTATTTCCCACCATTGACATATATGCTTCTAACGCTTCTGCCAGTGATGCAAGGTGATTGACTGCAAGCGCAGACTAT
>ERZ869907.199-NODE-199-length-27507-cov-14.860629_pt1 | contig 27507 bp, 39 predicted proteins | sample MGYA00579309_ERZ869907 | MGnify/ENA primary metagenome ERZ869907 (study PRJEB32216, sample SAMN09231814) | wastewater metagenome | place: USA: Maryland | collected 2016-07-30 | study: EMG produced TPA metagenomics assembly of the PRJNA472060 data set (Reclaimed... | reverse complement strand
ACGGTCGACCCACGCAATGTGGTCGTTCGATGACACCTGAGCGTTGCCGGACACCCGAGCGGTGCCGAACACCCGAGCGGTGCCGAACACCCGAGCGGTGCCGGACACCTGAGCGTTGCCGAACACCCAAGCGGTGTCGGACACCTGAGCGTTGCCGGACACCTGAGCGTTGCCGGACACCTGAGCGGTGCCGAACACCCGAGCGGTGTCGGACACCTGAGCGTTGCCGAACACCTGAGCGGTGCCGGACACCTGAGCGGTGGTTGCTGGGTCTGCCATTGCGTACACTTCTTTCTGGTTGTGCCGCCACCCGTGTCCCTTGCCGGACGGTGGCGGCGCTTCTATGTGCGGGAGGTGTCCGGGGCCGGCCCCAGCAGCACCGGGTGGGGGTTGGGTGCGCCGCGACCCCGGACAGGTCAGTTGAGCGACGGTGTGCGCTCCTGCATCTGCTGGTGGAGTTCGCCGTCAGCGAACCCACGCCAGAACGAACGGGACTCGATGTCGTTACGGCCGTTGAACAGGCCGACCAGGTAGCCGGCACCGAACATGCACGCCGCGAACGCGGCGCCGAGGAAGAACACGAGCCACGTCATCAGAACAGCACCTCCTGGCCGAGTCGCTTGGCGGCGATCTCGCAGTACCGCTCCTCGATCTCGATCCCGATCGCCTTACGGCCCAGATCCTTCGCCGCACGCAGGGTGGTGCCGCTGCCCATGTAGGGGTCGGCAACTGTCCCGTCGGTCATGCCGACGATGCGGGTCATGAGCTCGACTGGCTTCTGGGTGGGGTGTACTCGTCGGTCGCCGGCGTCGCGACCCGACTTCATGGCGCCCATCCACCGCTGCGACAGGATGCGTGCGGGACCGCCGAGGTTGGTCCAGACCAGTTCGCAGTCTGCTTGGTCGTTGAATCCGATATCGCGGCCGGACGTGAGTCCGTCGAGCTTGTCCCACACGAACCAGGACGCCATTGGTGGCAGGGCGTCGGCGTAGTGGTTGGCGCCGAACAGGACCATCGGCACACCGAGGGAGAGCAGCCATGCCGGGTCGAATGGTTCGTCGTCGCCGTGGATCGGTGCGTAGTTATTGCAGACCGCAAGCGCAGTGCGCTGTCGGTCGCGGTAGTTGGTCTGGACTCCGATGCCGTAGGGGGGGTCGCTGACAACACAGTCGAACGACCATGAGCCGTCGTCGTTGCGTAGCGTCGGCAGAATCTCCATGCAGTCGCCGTGGTAGATGGTGCAGTGGTCGTCTGAGTAGTACGGCTCGGTCATCGCCGCGTCTCCTTGTCCTTCGGTGCGGACAGGAACGCCCCAGCGATCAGCGCGGTCGACGCGATCACGGTCAACGCGATCACCAGCCATGTCGCCGCCGTCATCGTCCGGTCCTGACGTTCTGGTACTTCGACATCGGGGCGAGCGGCTCGGGACGGAACCAGGCGCGCACGCTGCGCACCCAGCCGGGACCGAACACGAACACGGTCACCCCAGCAGCAGCGCCGAGGAACACGACCCAGGCAGTCACGCTGCACCCGCCATGACGTCGGCAGGGTCGAGGCCGAGGATGCGGCAGGCATCCTGCGGGGTGGCAGCGGTCGGCACCTTGTCCTGCAGGTCGAGCAGCCGCTGCAACGCCCGTGAGTTGCGCGACATCTGTGCGAGCGTCGCCACCTCCTGCGCGACGTGGTCGGCGATCTCGGCGAACGGCGTGTCGAAGTAGTCGACCTGCTGGTGGCGGACCTTGCCTGCGGCGTCACGGCGGCGGACGCCACCGATGCGCTTCACCGACCCGCCGCCCTTCACCTCGACGCGCGGCGCCTGACGCTTGCGGTAGTTCGTGAACTCGCGGGCGAGCCCGGCGAGCAGTGCGTCATCGAGCCGTTCCTGTGCCCACGCCCGGTGCGCCTGCTCGGCGTCTCGAAGCATGGACCGCAGCAGGACGGCCGCTTCGCGCGGTGTCGCATCGGTCGGGATCTCCGACAGGAGCACGTCGTACTCGCGTCGGCTGTTGAACTCGTCGCTCACGCCTTGCCTCCCTTGTGCACGACGAGGCCGGTCGGCTTGGTCGTCTTGTAGGTCTCCCACCAGGGCGCCATCTGTCGCATCAGCTCGGTGACGCGAACAGCGCAGTCGGGGTCGTTCAGTGCGTGGATGTCCTCGGGCTTCCACGTCAAGAGGTCGTGCGCCTTCGCGATGGACCTCTTGAGCCGGGCTACGGCCGCGTCGCGCTCGTCCTCTGGCGGCGGTGCGGGTGGTGACCCCGGAGAGGGGTGGACGGTGGAAGGCTCCCGTTCCGCGCCGTCGCCGGTCGCGGCCTCTCCGGGGTCGAAGGTGGGAGAGGGACCACCACTGCTCATGGCCGGGCTGTCGCCAGTTCCCGCCTCTCCCGCGAACTCGACCGTCTCGCTGCGTCGGATCCTCGATGGGTGCGACGGGTCGTACTGCTTGCCGTCGGTGCCGGTCACCGTGTCAGGTGTTCCATTTGGAACACCTGAGGTGTGGCGGTGGACCGTGCCGATGCCGAGGCCAGTGGTCGCGCTGATGGCTCGCACCGACATGCCGACCTTTCGCAGGCCGACGAGGAGGACGTGCCGGTTCGCGGGGGTGGACCCGAGCAGCGGCAGCTCTGCGTCGGCGTAGTCCTCCCACGACCGGTAGCCGAGCGACTTCCATGCCCGGCCCTCCCATGCCTCGACGACGAGCTGGGCGGCGAGCATCGTGGAGTGGTTGATGCGATCGGTGAGTGCTCGGGCGGCGGCGGCGTCCAGCTCCTCGATCACGTCACCCGACAGCACTTCGCCGGTGGTGAGGTCTACGACGCTCACGCTGACGCCTCAGCAGTCAGGGTCGCGGCGAAGCGTTCGACCTCGGCGGGGTGGTACAGCCGGGCGCCCTTCTGTCCGGGGAACTGCACCTCCACCCGGATCTTGCCGTCTCGGACGTGACGGTTGACGGTGGCGAGGCTGCACCCGAGTTGCTGGGCGACCTGCGCCGTGGTGAGTAGGTCGGGGTTGCGCATGTGACGAAGTATGCGCAGGTGCCTAGGACGAGGTCAAGGCTTGTGCGCAAGTTTCTTCACGGGTAGCAGATTCGGGGGTTGCGCAAGCTTGCGCACGGGTCCACCATGGACGCCATGAACACACACACGCTCACATGGACCCTCGCCGACGCCGTCGTGAAGATGCGCACCGAAGCAGGGATGGACCAGTCACAGCTTGCCGACGCATCCGGTGTCAGCCGGTCCAGCATCAGCAACTACGAACGCGGAGAGTCGGCCCCGCCGAACTTCGCCACCATCAGGCGCATCGCCCGAGCCTGCGGCTTCGAGCACGACGACGACGAGCTGCACCAGCTGTGGACGCTCGCCCGGTCACGCCCTGGAGGACCGCCACTTATCGCCCGGTATCTGTTGGCTGCCTAGTCCACCTGGACTACAAGCAGCCGGGAACCATCACCCAGCACCAACCCCTGACCCCCACCGATACGTTGACCCACCTGTCAGGGAGGGGAACCCATGGACCGATACATCGAGTCGTTCATCGTTGCGCGCAGCTACAGCCCCGCATCAGCGAGGCAACGCCGGCACCTGCTCGGCCAGTTCGCCGCTCTCGCCGGGCATCCGACACCCGAGCAGCTCGACGTCGCCACGGTGTACGACTGGTGGGCGAAGATCGCGCACCTCGCCGACAGCACCCGCCGGGCGCACCTGTCGGCGCTCCGCCAGTTCATCCACCACCTCAACACGATCGGCGTCCTCGACCACGACCCGACCGCCACCATCACCCCACCACGGTTGCATCATCAGCCACCCGTGACGATCAGCCCGATCGAAGCTCTCCGCTTCCTCGCCGCGATCCGCAACGATCGTGACCGGGTCGCCGCGGCGCTCATGCTCGGCTGCGGCCTACGCGCCGGCGACGTGGCACGCCTCGACGTCGACAGCGTCGACATGGCCCAGCGCATCCTGCGGGTCGACGGCAAGGGCGGCAAGGTGCGCCTGGTGCCGATCCCCGATGTTGTCGCCGACATGCTCCGAACCCACCTCGACGGCCTCGAACCAGGCGCGTTGATCCGCACACCGTGCGGCCACCGGCTCTCACCCGGACAGCTGCGCTACCGGCTGACCCGCGAGCTCTACCGCTCCGGGATCAAACACGGCCCACACGACGGACGCAGCAGCCACGTCCTCCGCAGGACGTGCGCGACGACGCTCCTCGAGAACGGCGCCACCCTCCCAGCGGTCATGCAGGTCCTCGGCCACGCCCAGCTGTCCTCCACCCAGCGGTACCTGGCCGTGCCCGACGTCAAAGCACTCCGGGCGATCATCGAACACGGACCGCTGTCCGCTGCCTAGAAACGCCGATAGCCTCCCCCGCGAGAGCGGAGGAGGCTGTATGGACCCGTGGAAGATCATCGGATGGGTTGTCGTCGCGTTGCTGGTGCTCGCAGCAGCGGTCGGCGTGTTGGCGTTGGCGACGTTCTGATGGGCGAGCCGAAGAAGGTGACGGGGAACCATCTGCTGCTGGTGCTCGGCGTCGGGTTGTCGCTCGTCGCCGTGTTCGCCGCGATGGGCTGGGTGGGCGACAGTTCGGGCGGGCCGTCGGTCGAGACGCAGACCCGCACAGCGATGGACTCGGCGTGGGTCGGGATGGACACGAGCGAGCGTGTCGCGTTCTGCACCGACGCCCGAGCCTCCGGCTACACGGTCGTCGTCGCCGAGCTCAGCAGCGGAACCAGTTACGACCGGGATGAGGTCGGCTACTGGTTGGAGGACCGCTGCGGCTAGAAGTGCACGGCACCGTCGACGTAGATGCCGCCGTAGATGAGGCGGAACTCGGTCCACAGGCCGTTGGTCGAACCGGACGGGTCCACCCGGTCGGTCGAGAGGAACGGGTCGATCTCCGTCCATGCGCCGTTCGTGGAGGCCGAAGGGTTGTTGACCTCCGGGCTGCCGAACGGGTCGATCTCCGTCCATGCGCCCGACATCAGAGTGGGTAGCCCGAGGGCGTCCAGAGCTTCCCGTTGGCCCGGAACACCAGCGACCGCTCGGCCCGGCTGACGGGGAACGTCTCGGTCCGCGACGCCCCCGTGATCCCGTCGACAGCCTGCACGGTCGTGGTGTTCACCGAGTACAGGAGGCCGTCAGGACCGACGTCCATGGCGCCCAGCGGGTCGGGCAACGTGCGGATCATCGTCTCGGTCGACATGTCCCACGCCTGGGCCGGAGCAGTGAAGATGCCGCCCGTGTAGAGCGTGGTGCCGACCCTAGGGCCACCACCCGGAAAGGTGGACGTCCCGTCGAGGTCGGTCACGACCCCCGTACTCATGGCGACACCACGCCGCCGGATGCCGCCGAATCCAGAGCCCGTCTGCGCCGTCCACACCGTGTCGCCGTACCCGGCCATCGTGGACGTGGACTTGTTGTAGATCGCCGCCCCCGTCAGGCCCGAGACGATCATCGTCGTCGCGTTGACCCGGAAGTGCGACCGTGCGTCCTGAGGAGCATCATAGGTGTTGAGCACACTGCACAGAAACCAGCCATTTTGATAGTAGATCCACGCCGTGTTGCCACGTGCGCCGCTCGCCACGGTGAACAGGGTGTAGCCACCCGAGACCGGGTTGATGCGGGCGATCACGAAGTTGGTGCCTGCGTACTCGCGGCCGATCGCCCACGCGTAGCCGTTGTAGGGGACCATCGACTGACCGTCGATGTTGCGAAGCGGGAACGAGTACATGTTCGACGTCTCGGTCACAGCATCGAACACGGCGTAGTCGGTGGGCGTGGTGCCGCCAGCGGTCGACGAGTTGTACGCCATCGTGACGATGTAGCGGTCGTCAATGACGCACCCGGACAGCGGGTTCCGTGGTGCGAACTCTGCGTGCTCTACAGCGGTGATCGCCACTCATTCGCTCCCGTTGAGGTCGCCGGGACGCACCCGGCTGCCGTCGAGGAAGAGGCCGTAGCGGGAGGTGACGACGGGCATCAGGTGTCCATCGGGTCGGGCAGGTTCGAGTCGTACAGGTAGGTGAACCGCAGCGTCGAGTCCGTACTGCTCTCCATCGACCAGACGTGAGCGAGCACACCAGGGGACGTTTCGACCATCTGTGAGTAGGCACCCCGGAAGTCGTTATCCATGACGACCCCGGCGTTCGGCCACGTCACCCCGTCATCCCAGCTCGTCGTGTAGAGCTGGTAGGTGTCGTGCCGATCGGACAGCACGAGGGCGCCGGTTTCGACAACCTGGCAGATTGCAGGACGGCCACCTCGAGCCGTGCCTGTCTTCGTCGGGTTCGTCGCCCACGTCACGCCGTCGTCGGTCGACCGGTTGAACCACACCTTCTCACGGTCGTGGCGGATCGCTGCGAGGATCGTGCCGTCGGCGAGGACGTGGAGGAACGGCTCGTAGAACCCGCCCTGCGACTCGGGGCCGTACGCGTTACCGATTGAACCGGGGCCGGATGCGATCGTCGATACGTCGGTCCACGTGACCCCGTCGTCGGTCGACTTCATCACGACAGCCGACTGGTAGTCCGACGAGCTGGCGTCGCCGTAGATGGCGACGAGGAGGGTGCCGTCGCTCGCTTCGACGATCGGCCCCGAGCACGCGTGGACTCGGGTCAGGGTCGTCGAGGTGATGGCGTGCGCGGTGCCGAATGTCCGACCGGCGTTCGTGGAGAACATGACGTGCGTCTGGCAGTTGGAACCGTCGACGTAGTGGAAGCACGTCAAGGCGATCGTGCCGTCGGCCAACGTGGTGAGGGTGACGTCGCGCGGGTCGGGGGTCGGGTTGTAGATCGTCGTCTCTGCCGACCAGGTCGCCCCGCCGTCGCTCGACCAGCGGGCCACCAGCGTGGCCGTCGAGTCCTGGGCGTGGTTGCTGGACTTGCGGTAGGCGATCATCAACTCGTCGGTATCGGACATGCAGATGCCGGGGAACCGGGCGTCGGTCGTGATGTCGACGGTCGTGTTCGACTGCAACAGGTTCCCCGACACCTGACCGGGAGTCGGCGGGCCAGGGTCGGGGATGACACCCGTGCAGGCGGGGAGCAGCATACGAAGACTCACGCTCCCGACACCCCGTACAGCGTGATGCGACTTCCGGCGATGAAGTCGCCGTAGAAGAAGAACAGATCGACACGGTTGATGGCTGCGGTCGAACGCCACACGACGTGGCCTCGGTAATGCACCATGTTCGCGCCCGCCGAGTTCTCGTCGCGAGTCGTCTGGTAGATGGCGTTCTTCCAGAACGTCGTACCGGCGTAGTTCGGTATCTCTATCGAACCCGACCCTGACTGGCCCGCTGTTGCGTTCGCAGCGGGCACGTTCCCGAGGTAGCCGTGATCGGCGCCGGACTGCACCTGTGCGGCCGCAGTCGTGTTGTTTCCGGCGACCAGCTGGCTGTTGTAGTTGCTGCCGCTGTCGTTGTTGACCCTCATCTGCAAGCGGACCGTGGCGACTCCGGCCGAGCTGCTCCGCACTTGGTACGCGACGACGAGGTGGGCGTATGTCGCCGGGATCGACGCGAACGACACGACGGCCTGCGCGCTGGTCAGTACGACGTCGCCGAGCACCGCACCGACAGATGGGGGCGTCTTGAAGGTCTGGTCATCGGCGAGGAACTTCGCGCCGGCACCCGCACCACCAGAGCCGAGGATCGACGCTGCGATCAGCCCCGAAGTGATGTCGGTTCCGGCGTGAGAGTGCGACGTTGCTGCCGCACCCACATCGGCAGCGGTTGGCATGGCGTGGACGTGGTCGTCGCGAGCCGCTGCCGTCCCGTCGCCTGCTGCTGCGGTGCCCAACGCCTGCGGAGTCGTGTCCGACAACGACGCGCCGCCACCAGCGGCGGCGGTGTCCGATACGAACCCGACCTTCATCCACGCATACGTGCCGGGCGTGTCCGTCTCAATCCCCGAGACCAGCAGCCCCTTACTCTCAGTGATCGTCTCGTCGCCCTCGGCCAGGTTCGCCACATAGACGACCGAGTCCGAGTTCAGGTTACGGATGTACCACACCAGACCCTTGTCGCCGGCGGTCGCATCGGGCAACGTCACGGTGATGTCGATCGACCCTGCGGCAGCAACAGCGATGGTGTGCGGGGGTCCGGTCAACGTGGTTGACGTCGCGACGAGCTCGGAATCACCCGTCACACCGCCGCCGCCGCCCGTGGTGAGGTCGTCGACAGCGGCAGCCAACAGCTGGGCGTTCGTGATGGTGCCGTCGAGGTTGCCGGCGAACCCTGACGGGTCGATCGACACAGCGGTGCCGACATGCGCGCCCGTGGTCGAGCGTCCGGTGAGGTCGTTGTGGACACCGCTGAACGAGCCGGGGTCATGCTGGCCCGTCGAAATCTCGACGAGCACCGTCGACCCGCTGCCGGTCGCGGTGATCTTCGGGCCATCGCCCGTGATGCGGATCGTCACGGCGTCACCTCGGACACGTCGTCGAGAACCTGGAACGTCCCGGAGATCAGGGTGAGCCCCGACGGATACGCGGCGTTCGTGATCTGCACGTCGTACCAGTAGACGCCGGGGTCGACGTCGTCGAGGTCGTCGCCGTCACCCACCGTCACGACGTTCGTCGACAGGTCGACGGACAGCTCGAGGACCAACGTCGCTTCGCGCGACCGAGCCGTACGGACCTGCGCGATTGCCGACGTCGGCGTGAGCGCGGTGCCGTCGATCGTGAGCGTGAACTCCTCGGGGACCATGGAGTCCCCACGGGTCCTGACGATCGGCCAGTCGGCCGGCGTGAGGTTGGAACCGGCCGACACCATCAGGCGACCGGGGAGACCTTGGACCGGACGACGGTCGTGACGACAGCAACGAGCGCCGTGTACGCCGCGAGGATCGCGGCGATCTGCTCATCGCTCCACGTCACCCAGCCGAACACGAGCGCGAGCGCGATGAACGCGGTCAACGCGCCCTGGAGTGTTCCTGCGAGAGCCACTGGTTCGTTGTTCATGGGATGCTCCTTGTTGGGGATCATGTAGCCGGTCACGCTGCGATGACCTCGAACATCGAGGCGGTCAACGCGAGGGCGAGGTCGAGCCGCGCGTCGTACGGCATTCGGATGCTGTGCGAGTCGGAGGTCATGTCGGTGTTGACGGCGCCGTACTCGGTGAGCGTTTCGATGACCGTCTGCTCCTGCCGGTTGCGCGGCTTGGGTGCGCGGTCGGGCCGTAGTCGGAGGACTTCGCCCGCACGGATCGGATGGTCCCTAATGCGCCCGTCAGTCGCACGGGCGTACCCGACCGGTGGGGCCGAGGAGTAGCCGTCCGACGCGCCGTTCGGGCTGTACCCGCAACACACGAACGCGAGAGCGTGGCCCACGAACCCCGCTTCGAGCTGGGCGACCGTCGGCACCAGGCTCCACACCGGGATGTCCGACGCCGATGCGCCACCTCTGGTCGAGTCCCACGGCTTGTCCAGGTCCCACACGAACGCCGAGTCACACGCCCACCGGTACGGGTGGAACCACGGGGTCGGGCGGAACGCGGTCAGCTCGTAGTAGAGCCGTTCGATGTCGTCGATGACGAACACGGTCGAGTCAGGGTTGCGGGTGTTCTGATGGATGACCGGCGGCAACGGCACCCGGACCGCTGGCGGTGGCTGCCACCACGGCGACGGCTTCTTCGACAGGAGCACCTTCTGGAACGCGACGCTGGCCCGGTCGAGCGGCGTGTTCGGCGCGCACCGGACCCTCAGGTTTTCACCAGCGAACCGGAGGGTCCGTTCGACGTCGATCAGGCGCCCAGCGACCGGTTCGTGCCACGGCGCGTCGGTCCACCAGTCGTACGTGGCGATCGGCGCCATCGACTCGACCGGCTGGGCGATGCGGGACATCAGCCAGCGAACCTGATCGGCCGGCGCGACTGCGGCGGGTCGTACGGATCGTCCGGCACCGTGGTCGTCGTGCTCGAGGCGGTCGTGGTGGTCGTGGCTACCGTCGTCGAGGTGGTCGACGGGATCGTGTAGGTCACCGGTTCGGTCGTCGGAGGCACCGTCGTCGTACAGGTCGACTGCGCCGGGTGCCGGTCGCACTTCCATGCGCCAGCGGTGCCCATGTTGAACACGACGAAGCCGAGCGCCGTCACAGCGACCAGAGTGAGAGCGAGCAGCGAACGTCTCACAGGCCCGTGTACCAGCGCCACAGCTCATCCGTGTCGAGCGTCAGCTCGGGAAGCGGCCGGTTCGCCTTCTTGTACGCGGCGCGGACCGCTTCGAGCTGCTTCGCGTTCAGCCCGACGGCTCGGTTGTTGACGAGGTGGGCGATGCCCTTCCCGTTCCTGATGACGATCATGTCGTCGTCCTCCTGGAGTAGCTGCTGGATGATGAGCAGGTCGGCGGCGCTCGGCCCGGGGGCCGGCGGCGTGTACGGGGGTGGGGTCGAGGTGGGATCCGAGGGAATCAGGCCGGCCACCTGTGCGGCGATCCGTCGCGCGTCGCTGGGCCAGCCGTTGAACTCGAAGTGCATCGGGTCGGCGCGGCCCTTCCAGTCGCCGCCGTAGTCGAACCCGTGCGCCTTCCACAGATCGACGATCCACTGCGGGAGCCGCTTCTTGGAGCCCATCGGGAACTGCGTCGCATCGATGTCGACAGCCAGCCCCCACGAGTGGTTGCTCGGCGTCCTCTTCCCCCGGATCGGACGGTTGGCGTACGACCAGTCGTCGTTCTGATCTCCGGGCCCGTGGTCGAGCAGGTAGCCGCGCCGTTCGGTCTCGTCGATCAGGTACTTGATGATCGGGGCGATGAGCTCGTGGACGGTGAAGCTGGTGCCCGAGCGCGCTGCCCTGACGGTAGCCATGTCGCCGGACCGGTTGACCGGCCAGCCCTGCCCCCATCCGCGCAGGTTCGCCGGTGCGGTCATGTCATCGCCTCCATGCGTCCGGTGTCTCCACCGGCGTGATCCCCGCCGCCGTCAACTGCGCCGATAGCGACACGACCACGCTGGACAGGTGATCGACCTTCGTTTCGAGCTCGGCGATCTGCCGCTCGAGCTTCGCTTCGTTCTTCGATGCCATCGCCGTCGACCGCTCCACGAAGTCCGCCGCCGCGCGGGAGATCACATCGACGGCCTGCGCCTCGATGTGCTGCGCCTCCGACGACGTGCGCCGGCGGGCTGCCACAGCAGCGACCACAGCGGTGATGACGCCGCCGAGCGCGGCGGACATGGCGGCGATGACACCGTTCACTGGTCGCCCTCCTGGCGGCTTCTGATCGCTTGGTGCAGCTCGTGCGTCGCTCGGATCGACACGACCGCCGGGAGGATCCACACGATCGGCCACGCGGTCACACTCAGCCCGCGGCCGACGCTGCTCCACGTCTGCAACGGAGGATCGAACAGCAGCAGCCATCCGTACAGGGCGACGTAGCACAGGGCGAGCGACGCGACAGCAGCGTGAACGACTCGAAACCGGAGCAGCCCGTCCCGCGCCGCCCACGCATTCACGACCACCGAACCCAGCGCCAACAGTGCATTCACGGCGATGATGAGTTCTTCGACCAACGTCATCGGGTCTCGCTCACTGCTGCGTACACGGTGATCTTTCGGTGGCCGACAGCGGTGATGTCGATCGTCGCGAGGGTGCGCGGCCCGTACGGGATCGCCAGTCCCTCGTCGAAGTCGAGCAACTGGAACCCGGACGCCGTCGTCCCAGTGAGCGTCACCGTGGTTCCCGCTACCGTCACGTCCATCGATGACGTTCCACCAGCGGCGCTGTCGACTCGTGCGATCAGCTTGTGGAGGAACCCCTTGCCGGGCATCGTGCGGGCAGCCGTCGTGTCGTCGCCGCCGTCAACGAAGTCGAACAGCACGACCTCGGTCTGATTCAAACCCGGCGTGCGCTGCGTGTTCGTCGCGTACACGCCCTGCGCCGACTGGACCAGGCCGTGCATCCCGCCGCGGGACGACACATCGATCCAGCGTCGGAGCCGGGTGCCGGAATCCTCGAAGAACGAGCCGCACTCGACGATGACATCGTCGAGCATCCCGTCGGAATCCATCTTCGCTGTGATCGACGCGACCGGCATCGACGTTGTCGAGTTGATGTTGTCGCGGGTCGGCACCGCCATCGTCGACCACTTGTCGTATCCGACATAGGGGAGGTCGGCGTTTGCCATGTCGCGCAACTGGGTGAACGTCGCCACCGGCCGATCACCACCGAACGCATCGAGGAGCCGGTCGGCGAAGTCGATCGCGATCGCGCCGAACGGAACGTGGGGGATTCCGAGATACTCGAAACGTGGCTTCGACGGGAGCGTGGCGGGTCTGGTGAAGGGGCCGTCCTGGTAGCGGACGACGAGGGCGTCGAACTCGGCGGGCATCTGCTCCCATTCGAGGTCCACCATGTTGACCGTGTCCGGTGCTGCGGCCCCAGCGGTCGACCCGGCTGGCACCCATGTCGTTGTTGGCGTGTTGGCGTGGGTGCCCTTCGACCAGATCTGCAACGTCTTGCCGGTCGCTTCGGTGTCGGTGTCGATGTACAGCTCGGCGAGCGACTTGAGCACCGACCCGATCGAATCGGCGCCGATACGTGGGGCGATCGAATGGGTGCCGGTGAGGCTGGTGCTGTCGGTGTCGAGGCCGGCGCCGAAGTCGAATGTCCAGTCGGACACGGACGGGTGTCCGTCGGCGAGAGCGTTCAGCACCTCGTCAGAGGACATGGTGAGCACGGCGTCGGGGGTGCCGTACACCTGGCACGCGGACCCGGACGCGTACACGAGGGCGCCTTCTTGGCCTTCGGTGATCTGCCAGACGAGCCCGGCGTCGTAGTTCAGGTCACGCAGGTCGGCCTCGAACGCCAGCAGCACGTAACCGGAGTTGAGCACCGTGAACTCGACCCGCTCAGCCTCAGCGTTGTATGCGGCGTTGCGCGGGTGGCGTCGGCCGTTCAGGTAGACCGCTGCGTCGTAACAGCAGAAGTCCAAGCAGTAGAACCCCTCATAGAGGAACACCCATTCGCGGAAGAACAGGAAGTCGTCGGCCGCGCCGGTCAGCCATATCCACTTGGCGCCCAGGACCCGCATCCCGCCCGGGAGCCCGGGTGAGACGGCGGACGTTTCGCCGTGCGTGCCCAGCTCCTCCGAGTCCTCCCACCCGGTGGAGTCGTCGTAGTCCATGCCGTACCACTCCATCGGCCGGTCATCGATCGGCGGGAAGATGTCGGCGATCGTGCCCGGCGACTTCGACGGCGGGGCGGGCAGCACCTTCGCCCAGTCGAGATCGGAGATGAGCCCGGAGCCTTTGATGGTGACGAACTCGGCGCCACCCTCGTCCGACTCGGAGATGATCCGCCCCGACGCCGGACGCTCGATGATCCCAGCGAACCGGGCGGTGCTGTTCAACGAGAACCGGACGACACGACCAGCGGTGCACGCTGCAATCGCAGAGTCACCCAAGGGCAGCTTGAACGAGAACGTCCCCGGCTGATTCGGTGCGTCCTGCCACGTCGCATCGAACGCGTTGGCGAGCGTGTCGATGACCGAGCCGGTGTTCGTCGACGCGTAGAGGGCGAGGTCGACGGGCTGGGCGCTCACTGGAACCGGCCCGACGGGATCGACAGCTCCAACACCGCCTTTACCCACGCACCGTCCTCACGCAGGTCGGACACCTCGAGACCGGTGACGTGCACCGGTTCGGTGATCGTCGACCCTCCGGGCACGGTGAGCACCGCGGAGCGGGTGCCGTCGGTCGCGCCGGTGGGGGCGACGACGTTGTCGCGCAGATACGCGATGTTCGTGTAGATGCCGGCGAGCAGGCTCGATGATGATGCGCCGGTGCGGTCGACGTCGCCGACGATCAACATGCGGAGGCTCTTGCGAGTCGCGGTCGCGTAGCGGCGCACAGGGAACGACCCGGTGACGTTCGGGCGTGTCCGATCGATGCCGCGCTGATCGGCGGGCAGCCAGAGTTCGTACAGGTTCTCGATGCGCCAGGCCGGGCAGAACATCGCGACGCCACCGATCGTCAGGTTGCCGGCGTTGCTGTTGTAGGTGACGGGCATCAGACGCCTGCCAGGAACGTCGCGTCGCGCATCTTGCGCGCCGACTCAGACCCCGCTTGGACGGGGTCGGCGGTGGTGATCTGCTGGTTCACAACGACTCCCGACCCACCGGCGACGAGTTCCTGCACGCTCTGGATCAGCGCCGCGGAGTCGGACGCGTTCAGAACGAACCCCGGTGTTGATGGGACGAACATCTCCCGTCTCGACTGACCGGTCGCCTGTTCGTTCACCATGTACTCAGCGCCCGCATCGACAGGCCCGCCGAGGGCACGACCGACGACACCGTTACCGTTGATGTCCCGGCCGGTGGCCGCTTCGATGTAGGGGATGGAGTACGGCACGCCGGTGCCGTTGGTGTTGACCTGGCTGACGGCACCGATCGTGATCTTCGGGTTCAGGCGGCTGACGTCGTAGAACAGCCCGGCGGCGGCGGCGCGGGCTGGCCCGGTGTTCGCGTCGATCTGGATCCACGCGGGCGGCTTCGCTTCTTCCTCGGCCTTCCAGTTGTTGACCTCGCCGGATGCCGGGGCGGTGTCACCGAGTCCCATGGCGATCAGCAGCGGGTCGCTGATGCTGCCGTCTTCCTGGTCCTTCACCCATAGGCTGATGAGGTTGGCTGCGTCAGTGAACCGGCCCTCGGCGATAGCGACGGAGACCTGGGTGTTGACGACGTCGGGGATGCCGGAGGTGCCGTCCTTGTTCGTGTAGAAGTCGCGCAGCAGCGTCAGCTTCGCCATCGCTTCGTCCTCGCCGGACAACTCGATGGCGGTGTTGACCTGTTCGGGCAGGAGCCCCATCGTCTGCAACAGCTCGGCGATCTGCTCGTCGGTGTATCCGGCGTCGTCCATCATCCCGACGAGCTGGTCACGGATCTGCCCGGCCCTCGCGACCGCGGCGTCGGCGCCTTGGAACTGCAGGGTGCTGGAGATGACCGCTTGGGCGTCAGCGCCGACGCTGACCCATTCCTCGAGCACGCCGATGGTGTCTTCGGCGGCACCGGTGAACCCGTTGGCGATGTCGCCAACATCGACGCTCTGTGACAAGTCGTTGATCCACTCGTGCGAGTTGTTCATCGCGTCGTTCAGGCTGAGCGCAGAGGACAGCATGTCGTCGAGCCCGGAGCTGTTCGCGATGCGGTCGAGGTAGTTGGCTGCTCGGTCACCGGCAAGGTCGGACAGGTCGCCGGACAGTGCGAGCAGGTCGTTGACGTCCTCAAGGGTGGCGATCGCCTGTCCGCCGTCCGCGGTGATCTCGACGTTCGACTCGGAATCCGGTACGACCCACTGGCCCGTGGTCGGGTCGATCTGCCAGTTCGTGCCATTCTCTGCGAACCCGACGGTCACATCGACGTTCGTCTCGGAGTCGGGGATGAGCTGCCCGGTCGCCGGGTCGAGACGCAGGCCCGGGTCGCCGCCAGCGAACCCGACCTCGACCGGCACCTCGACAGGGTCATCGCCGATGCCGAGCAGGTCCTTGATCTCCTGCTTTCCGGGCAGGTCGAAGAACAACGACAACGGGCCGCCGACCGTCAGGTACATCGCGTCCACGATCGCGTTGCCGAGGAACTCGCCGGCCGAGTTCGCGGCGTCCTTCAGCGTCGGGTCCTCGCTGCTCAGATAGTCGGCGAGTGGCTGAAGGATCTCGTTGGCGTAGTCGGAGAACGCTCCGCTGATCTCCCGCTTCACCGTCTCCACCGCAGACGACGTGTTCTTCAGCGACGCGGTCAGTTCATCGGACGCACCGGTGGCGTCTGCCATACCACCGGACGCGTCAGCGAGACGGGCGACGAACTCGGGGATCTCCGCCTTGTTCAGATCCTCGAGCGGGGCACCCATCAACGCGATCGCGATGCGTGCCTGTTCGGCAGGTTCGGGCACCGACGACAGGGCGTCGAGGATGTCCTGAGTGGCGGTGCGGGCCGCTGCGCCACCGGCCAGCAGATCATTGGCGGTGTCGCGGGCGTCGAGTCCCAGGTCGGAGAGCGCCGACATCGCTGCGACATCACTCAGATCGGTTGCCCGAATCGACAGTTCCTTGATCGCGTCGCCGGTCTTGTCCAGCTCGTAGCGGCCCTCGCCCGCTGCGTCGGTCAGGATCCCGAATGCTTCCTGTCCGTCGAACCCGAGCGTCGCGAAGAACGTCGAGTATTCCTGGGTCGCTTCGCCGAGCTCGTCGCGCATCGCCGCCGGCACACCTTGAGCGGCTTCTGTCATCAGGTCGAACGCGTCGACGGCGTCGCGGGCAAGGCCGGTCTGGATCAGCACACCGGCGTTCGACACGGCCGTACCGACGTCCTGGTTGAACACGTCGGCGAACGCCTGCGCCCGCCGGGTCAGGTCTTCGAGCGTTGCCTCCGACCCGCGGGCATCGGCGAGTGTCGAGTAGACGGCGTCGACAGCGTCGCTGACTTCGGCGGTCGACTCGCCCCATGCGTCGCGGAACACACTGGCGGATACCCGTGCGAACTGTTCGGACTCGGCTGCACCCGCGCCGACACGGGCTGCGATGACATCGCCCAGGTTCTCCGACTCGATCGCGTCGGCGAACCCCTGCACGAACGCAGCGCCCACCACGGCGGCAGCGGCACCAGCGGGGCCGACTAGTCCGGCGGGCAGCGACGAGATCGCCCCGTCGAGCGCACCGGACAGATCGCCGCCGATACCCGACAGGGAGTCGAGCATCCCGCCGGACACACCGTCACCGAGATCACCGCCCAGGTCGGACCCGGCGCCACGCACACCGCCACCGGCGCCACGCACACCAGCAGCGACGCCCTGCGCCGCCGAGTCACCGAGACGCCGGCCAGCGGACTCTGCGTCGGTCCGCTGATTGTCGAGCGCACGCGGAACGTCCGCCGCCGCCCCACGGGCAGCGGCGGACAGATCGAGTTCCTTGGCAGCAGCGTCGGACAGCTCCTTGCCGGCCGACGCGAACTTCGACGCCGACCCGGCCAGCTCGGCGGCGGCTTGGTCGCCGGCCTTCCCCGCGGACGTCTCGATCGATTCGAGCGACTCCTTCGCGGAACGCCCGATGCGATCAAACTCGCGTTCCGCGGTGCGGGCGTCGGCCTCGATCACGATCTCGAGACGTTCCAGCAGGGCCACTGGTCACCGCTTTCTTATCGGGAGCGTGCCTGGTCGGCGTTACGGACGGCCTCGTTCAACAGCTGGAGGTCGCGCTGGGTCAGACGCCGGACTTCGGTGGGGGTCCACCGGAACCGGAGGGCGCACCAGGCGATCCAGTGGTCGAGGGTGCGTCCTCCGCTTTTGGGATCCCGCCCTCGTACATGTCCGGGAGGTCGTCGGAGACCATCTCGAACACGTCGAGCAGGGTGCGCGCCGTCACCGTCGCCGGTTCACAACCGGACGAGGCGCAACACGCCGCGTAGATGTGGATGGCGTTCTGTGCCGACGCGCGCGGCCGGGCGACGATCCGCCACCATTCCTGGCCGCACTGCTTCTCGAGGTCGGCGAGAGCTTCGAGGGTCAGGTCCGCGAGACGGACCTGACCCTCGGGCGTGTTGCACGCCCACTCCTTGCCGTCAGCTTCGCTCAACTCAGAGACCCGCGGACTGCAGCGACGTCGCCGCGCCGGCCGAGCCGGACACCTCGACGGCACCCGACACGGTCTGCGAGACGGAGACGTCGAAGTGGAACCGGCCGAACCAGTACTTCGTGGTCGTGTCGGTCGTGACGTACAGGTACGTCTTGCGGCCGCCGTCGATCGCGGCGGCGACCTTGTACTGGTCGCCGTCGGTGTCCCAGAACCCGGAGAAGTCGAGCTGGGCGTCGGGGAGCGACACGACGTACGTCTTGGACTCGTCACCGAACGACGTGGTGTCGATCTTGTCGGTGCTGCGGTTCAGTGACCACGAGCTGAGGTTGGCGATCGGCACGGCGTTGCCGGAACCGTTCGTGGACGTGTCGATGTAGATCCGGCCCTTGCGGCCGGCGATGGGAGCAGCCATGACGGCCTCCTGTGTTGGGTTGGGGTTGGACTAGATGTCGAGCGCCCTGAGTAGGGCAGTCACGTTGTTGGGGAAGGTGCGGCCCTGGACGGCTTCGCGGGCCTTCGCGGCGGCGGTAGCGGCCTGGTCGGGGTGGGCGAGCGCCCAGCGGAGTTGTTCGCCGAGTTCCTCGGGTGAGGTGAACGTGGGCAGCATCGGGAACAGGGCGTCGGACTCGGGTCGTGACTGGCGGGCGAACCATGTGCGGCAGGCTGCGAGTTCGACCTCTCGTGGTCCGACGGCCCATCCTTCGCCGGAGTCGGCCATGTCGCCGTTGTTCTCCGTGCGGTAGATGTTGAACCCGGTGGCGGCACCGCGGTACATGTCGGCGGTGTCGTCGTTGTCGAGGCAGTCGTCGAGGTTGTGCACGACGTACGGGGTGAGGGTGTCGTCGGCGTCTTCCCAGTTGCCGCCGAGCGCCAGGTCGATCCCGTTCCAGTCGACCCGTTTCATGAACTCTTGGCGTGACGGGTAGCCGGTGCCGACGAACACACAGTCCGACTTGTGCGACGAGTGCCCGGGGTGGTGGACGGTCGGGTCGTAGGCGTGCGGCGTGTAGATCGCCCGGTCGTACTTGTGCAGCGATGCCTCGTCGTTGACTGCAACAGCGTCGAACGCTGGGGCGACCATCAGCTGGCGGCTGTCCTCGTAGGGGGACTCGGTGAACACGCACGCGACCTTGTGGCCGCGAGCTTTGAACACCTCGAGCAGTTCTTGGTCGAGGATGAACCCGGAGACGAACACGATGACGTCGGGCCACCAGCGGTACGCGGCCCGGTACAGGCCCGACAGGGCGAACCCGTACACGTCCTCCGGTTCTGGGAACGCCCTGTGGTAGGTGCCGTCGGCCGCTGCGAGGTGGGCGATGGATCCCCATTGCATCCGGTCGCCGAGGTTGTACGGCATGACGTCCCAGCCGAGCTCGGAGAAGCCTCGGCACCAGCCTCGGAACACGTCGGCGACGGAGAAGTCGGGGCCGGGGTGCACGATGAGCGCTCGTCGGGCCATCAGCCGAACACCTTGCCGAGCGCTCTCGCCTGGTTCGCCCGGTACCCCTTGATCGCCTGGTCGGCGCCCTTGGATTCGGCGCGGGTCCAGGTGTGCTTTCCTGCGACACCAGGGTGGCGGGCCCATGCCCGCATCTGACCGCCGATCTTCAACGGTGGTCGACGCTTACGCCTGCGCGACGCCTTGTTGTTGCGGTTCCCTCGGGCAGAGGATGCGAGGTCGGCGATGTTGTAGCTGTCGAGGTTGCCGCCCTGGCCTGCCATCGCCGAGAACAGGGACAGCGCCTTCGCTTGCCGACGGGTGAGTCCCGGCACGATCAGGTGCGGTTTCGCCCCATACTGCAGCACCTTCCACGGGCCCATCGGGCGAGGCCGAACGGTGACGCGGGAGGTGCGGTCGCCGTCGAGGTCGAACCCGACGGACAGCTTGGCGCCCTTCTTGCCGAAGTGCGACAGGCGCAGATCGCCGCCGGAGTCCTTCTTCGCTTCGGTCAGCGCCGCGTCCTTGAACGCGAGGGCTGCGTCCTTGGTGGCGTTGCGGTTGTTTCGGGCGAGTTCTGCGCCGACCTTGGACAGGTTGCCGGCAAGTTTCGCCGCGGTCGTCATGTGTAGACCTGGCAGGACACGACAGCCCCGTAGTAGGTGACGCCTCCCCATTCGAGTTCGCCGTAGCTGCCCACGGTGCGCCACGCCACCGATACACCGCTGGCGTCGGTGACGGCCTCGATAGCTGCGAGCGCCGAGCGTTGGTCTGTCGGGTCAAGGATCACGTCCATGATCTCGAGCTGGCTGGTGTCGGAGTGCGAGACGAGCACCAGCAGCGACACGTCGACCTGCCGGCCGCCGTCGTAGGTGGACCGTGTGATCTCCATTCCTCCGACGATGACGGCGGGGACCTGGATCGATTCGGGCGGGTACATGTACCGGTTCACACCGGACAGGTCGCCGATTGCGTTGTAGATCGTCTGGCGGATCGTTGCGTTGGTTGCGGTCACCCGATGCCCCACACGTCCGGGTGGCGGAATGGTGCGAGCAGTTCGCGTGCGTGCCGTGGCATGTAGCCGGGCACCCGTGACATGCCGAACTCGGGTGATCCGACGAGGCCGAGCGGGGCGTCCTGCACCTTCGCCATCTCGTGCACGAGGATGCGCGCCGCTTGGGTGATCTCCGCGGGGACTTCGGGCCAACCCCACACGCCGGTCACTTCGATCAGGAACTCGCGACCGGTCGTGACACCCAGCGGGAACGTCGTCCCTGCGAGGAGTTCGATCTCTGTGTACGGCTCAGGGACAGGCGCCCTGGTCGCTGCGCCCTTGGGGCACAGCACATAGTTCGTGATCGTGCTGTCGTACGTGCCGTCGCCGGTGCTGTCGACCTTCAGTGACGTGACCGAGACGAGGTCGTTGAACACGCCCAGCTCGAGCTCGCACGGGTCGTCGACCTCGAAGTAGCGGGCGACCGGACTACCGGTTGTGCCGTCGCGGTAGAAGTGGCGTCCGCAGTGCCGGTCAATCTGCCGCGACACAGCGGTCACGATGTCGTTGAGGATGCCGAACTGGTCGGTGTACTGCCGGCCGATGTAGTCCTGTGCCTGTTGTCCTGTGAGGTAGCCGTTGACGACAGCCATTCAGGTCACCTCCAGGCGACAGCGCGTACGTCGTCGCCTGCGACGTCGAGCGAGTAGGAGAAAAACGACCGGTCAAGCACTTGGGCGAGAGCTTCGGGATCGATGTTCTGGTAGTGCTCACCGGCACGCACCGGTCCACCGTCGAGAGCGGAGTGCGGTTCGCGGCCGGGGCCGGCGGCGGTGAAGATGAACACGCCGTCGGGCTTCAACATGTGCGCGATGTGTCCGATGTGTTCGGGCCACTCGGCCGTGTGTTCGGCAACCTCGAGGTGAAGGGCGACGTCGAACGGGTCGACCGACCCGTAGTCGAGGACGTCGCCGACCCATGTGACTCGTGGGCCTTCGATGAGGTCGAGGACTTCCCAGAACGAGTGGGGGTGGAACAGCGCGCCGGGGTGGCCGTTGATGTCGCGTCCGCCGACGTCGAGGATGACGACCGGTTCGGTGAGCGGTGTGGCGCAGCGGTGCACCCATTCCATCGCCGCTGCGTGCATCAGATCAGCTCCGGTTTCCGCCACCACACGACATGCACGACGCACGCGAGGAGCAGCCAGTGGGGTGGGATGACTTGGGCGGCGGCGAGCGCCACGGGCGGGCCGGCGGCGGTGTGGAGCAGGCGGACGGGTCGGGCCACACGCTCGCCTTGGCCGGCGAGGATGTACCGGGCGGAGTCAGGACCCAGCTGCACGGAACGCCTGCTGGAGCCGGTACGTGTCCTCGTCGAGGAACACGCCACCCTTGTCGTGTGTCGTCTTCACGCCCGTGTCGACGTGCATCGGGATGTTGCACGACTTGAGCCGGATGCAGAACGACAGGTCCTCACCGAACTTGCCGGCGCCTTTCGGCTTCGGCACATGGTCGAACCAGGTGTCGCCGCACTTGTCGCGCACCAACTCGAGCGCCGACCTGTGAATCAGGAGACACGCAGCCCCGGTGCCATCGACCGGGAACACGCTGTCAGTCGGGTAGTCGAACATCGGGGTAAACCCGACCTCGTCGTCCACCTCGGCCATCAGGTAGATCGTCGGCTGCGCCCGATAGCGGCGGGCGAACATCGGCCCGACACCGTCAGACTTCAAAGCGAACGCCAACCCTCCAACAACCGGACGGTCAACCGGATGCGCCGAACGCACCAGCGCGTCGATCGTGTCCGGGGCGAACCCCATATCGGAGTCGACGAACCACAACCATTCGGCCTGCGTCTCGTCGAGCATCACCTGGCAGCACTTGTTCCGCGCTGCGTAGATATTGTCGGCGCCGGCCTCTTTGTGCATGTGGCCGAACTGGTGCGACACGATCCGCTTGTTGTGCGCGACGTCGTAGAACAACAGGTCGATGAGCGACGCACCGAAACACGCCGACCATTCACCGGGTGACAGGTGGGCGACGATCGCCGTTCCCGGCTTCACCGCTTGCGGCGCACGGCGCGCTTCTCGCCAGGTGCGGCGGTGGCTTGTTCGACCGGTTCGGTGAACATCCACGGGAACGCGGCGACGATCGGGTCGTCGTCCGCGTACGGGTCGCCGTCGCGGACCATGACCGGTACACCGTTGTGGGTGAGTACCGCCGTGCGCGTCGCTGTGACCATCGGCAGGAACCTCCGAGGGCAGGAAGGTGGCAGGAGTGAGCGGCGCCGTTCCTGCCTGGACGGCGCCGCTCACGATGTGACGTCGGTCAGGCCGAGGTCTTGTCCTGGAGCAGACGGAACGCGAGGTCGTTCACGCTGTCCGAACCGGTGCGCCAGTTGGCGTACCAGCCGACGCGACCGTCGGGCAGGTTGTTCGACGTGTTGAACATCACGGGGATGTACTGCACGCCGAACGAACCGGGCTTGTCGACGATCACGAAGTTGCTGAAGTCACCGAAGACGATCCGGTTGTCACGCACCGTCGTGGTGGTGGTGGACGGGGCGTCGTCGGACTCGACCACGGGACGGTTGTAGAGCTGCGCCGTGGTGCCCTCGGTGATGTTGGTGCTGTACTTGTTCGACAGCGCCGTGCCGAGGTTCTGGATCTCCAGAGCCCAGATCGGGTTCATCAGCCACGCAGAGCGGCCACGGAACCGGACGGGCACCGAGCGGTACACCTCGTCGAGGTCCTCCTTGAACAGCGCCGCGGCGGTGTCCGAGACGATCTCGACGTTCGTGTTCGCGTCGAGAGCCGTGAAGATGCCGGTCGGCTGGTCGGTGCCGGTGCCGGTCGCGTGGGCTGCGCCCTCGAGCCGGTCCTTGGCGTCGGCGAACATCATCAGCAGCTCGCCGGCCAGACCGGGGATGTCGTCCGCGGATTCGAGCGACGCCTGGATGAACGCCTGCGCCTTGTGCACGGGGATGCTCTCGCGCCCGAACGTCGGGGAGTCGTCGGACACCTCGGCGAGCTGGGCGTCGAACGACGCGGTCACGCCAGCGGAGGTGATGCCCTGCCACGACGTGTCACCGGGGCGGGACAGGGTGACGACGCGGGAGATGCCGCGGATCGCGTTGGACGAACCAGAGTTCGTGAGGATGACCGTCGGGTCGAGGTGCGTCGGCACGAGGTAGTTGCCGTTCGCGTCGGTGACGGTCGAGAGCGCGGTGCGCTCCTCCTCGGAGAGCCGGATGTGCTGGCCGGTGACGGCCTTCGCCCACGCCGACTCGTACACCTCGGACGAACGGACGATCAGCCCACGAGCCCATGCGGCGTCGGCCTTGTGGCGCAGCGCCAGCTTGCGGACGTGCTCCATGTTCTCCGGGTCGTCGACCTTGCCCTCGAGGGAGCGGGTCAACGCGTCGGCGAGCTGGTTCGGGGTCGCGGCGCGATCCTCGAGCACGTCGGACGGTGCGGGGGCGGCGATGACCTGGAGGGTCGGGCGCTTGGCGCGCTCGGCGGTACGGGTCTCGATCTCGACCAGCTCGGCCTCGCGGGCGTCGAGCGCGGTCAGCGTCTCGTCGAACGCGGCGAGCTCGGCGGTGCGAGCCTCGACCTTGGCGGTCTCGTCGGGGTCGAGGGAACGGGTCTCGTCGACGGCGGTGCCGGCGATCGCTTCGAGCTCCTCGATGGCTGCGGTGCGCTTCGCTTCGATCTCGGCGATCTCGGCGCGCAACAGGTCCAGTGCGTGCATGACGGTTCCTACTTTCGGGGGGTGCGCGCAGCGCGTGACGCTGCGGCGAGGGCTTGTACGGCACGCGGGTCGGTGCCTTCGGAACCCGAGGTGCCCTGTTGGGCGGCGTCGGGGGGTGACGTCGAGGTGCCCGAACGGGCGGCGTCGACGCCGAGGTCTGTGAGGAGGCGGGCGCGTTGGGTGTCGTCGAGGTCGGCGAGTAGCGACCGCACTCCGACGCTGGTCGCGTCGTAGGCGGGGAACACGACGGGGCCGAGCTCGAACAGCTCGACCTCTTTGATGGTGCGGACGGCGATGTCTGCGCTGTCGTCCCACTCTTCGCGCACGACACGGAACCGGAACGACATGCCATCGATCGCGCCTCCGGCGATCGCTTGGCGGATCGGTTCCACTCGCGGGTTGTCGAACATGCGGGCCGAGACGAACAGCCCCTTGGAGTCCTCACGGATCTCCTGCACCGCGGCGATCGGTACCGATCCGGTGGCGATGTCGTGGCCGTGGTCGAACTGGACGACGGGGGTGCGTTCCTTGAGCGTCTTCGCGAAGGCGCCCTTGGCGATCACCTCGTCGAACGTTCCTTCCCACGAATCGATGCGGGTCGGCGAGTCGAACACGGCGCCGTAGCCTTCGAGGGTGAACCCGTCGTCAGACGCACGGGTCTCGAACGTGACGGCGCGTGTGAGTAGCGCCTTGGGTGCGTCGGTCATTGGGGCACGTCCTGTGGTGCGGTGGCGGGCGCGGGGATGCCGGGTTCGTCGTACTGCTCGCCGAACGGGAGTTCGTCCTCTTGAGCGCGAACCTCGTTGACGGTCATCGTCTGGTTCTTGAGCCGGCGGTCCTGGATCAGCGACCGGGAGTCGGGGTCGGAACGGAGGAACGCGTTGCGGTTGAACCGTGCGAACTGGGGTCGTGGCAGGAGCCGTGTGAGCGCCTTCTCGATGCGGACCAGGTGCCCCTCGAGGCTGTGCTTGAGGTAGGCGAGGTCGGCCTGCGACACGTTGGCGTAGGTGACGGACTGACCGGAGGTCGCGGCGTAGATCATCGATGGCGGCACACGCCAGAACCGGCATGACTCCTCGGTCGCGAACCGCATCAGGTCGATGAACTGCGAGTCGTTCGGGTCGACCATGATCGGGTCGACCTTCAGGCCGGCGCCGATGACCGCGGGTTCGCGGTTGCCCTTCGTGGCACGGATCAACGCCTTCTTGATGCCCTCGGCCTGCTCTGGCGTGAGGACCGTTTCGGACGAGACGATCATGCCGGGGTGGGCGCCGTCTCCGAAGAAGCGAGCGCCGAACTCGCGGGCAGCGACAGCGGACCCGATGGTCGCCTTCGCTCGCTGCACGGGGCTGTCGGCGAACGGTGACCCTGCACGCACGAACCTGCCTGGGAGATGCCAAAGGTCGCCGAACGGGTACAGCTGACGGGTAGCGCCGGGCACGTCGACGGTGGGGACACCGTTGACCATGCGCCGGTTCGTGACCGTTTCGGGGTCGAGCAGTTCGATCGATGACGGCAGGGCACCGGAGCCGTACATGACGACCTCACCGAACGCGTTGCCGTCGGTCAACAGCGACTGCATCAGCTGGTACAGCCACACGTCCTGCTCGACCAGCGACGACGGCTGCCGGATCAGTGGGGGCGCGGGTTCGACCGGCCGGCGTACCGTGCCGGAGGAGCGCACAGCGTCGAGCGGCAGGGCCGACACGGACGATGCGAGCGTGTCGATGCACGCCGACGACGCAGCGTGGGTCAACGCTGTCGACGTCGACACCGACACGGGCGAGTAGACGCCCTGGTCAGCCCACAGCGCCGCGTACTGGGAGAGCGAGATGTTGTCCCGTTCCTCTGTCCCGCGTCGCAGTATGCCGCCGAACATCAGCCGTCACCTTCGACGTCGAGCCCGACCAGCAACAGGACGACACCGACAGCAATCACACCGGCCTGCCACACCAGGGCGAAGGCGCCGGCAACGATCAGAACCAGAGCCGCGGCTTGGAGGACGGCGGCGAACGTGTTGCGACGCATCAGCCCTCCAATGGGGTCAGTAGGCAAAGACAGGCTTGGGGGCTTCGGCTTCGGTGGGCAGCAGTGCGCGTGCGACGGTGACGGCTTCGAGCGGGGAGATCGGCACGGTGGCGTTGCGGATGTTCCACGCCCACGCGTCGCCCAGCGGCCGCTCGGACGCTTCACCGACGGCGACGTCAAGCGGGCCTTGACCGGCAGGGCGGCGCAACCGTCCCTCGACGACATCGGTGTAGAACCCGCCGCACGCCGCCTTGTAGTCGGCGGTGTTCACCGGGACCAGCAGGCCCGGATCGATGTCAGCGGACCGGAACGCTTCGAGCACAGACCCTGCCTGCGCTGCTGCGGGGCCGGCGTTGTTGAACCCGACCGCCAACGGCGACCAACGCTCCACAAGCTCGACCAGACGACCCGGCAACCAGCCGACACCGTCACGATGATCGACGACCACAACATACGGGTCGAGGATCGTCCCGGAACCGAGCGAGATGGACGACGACGCCCCGTTCGGGTCGACAGCGAACGACACCGTCATGCAACCCGGCTCGGGTGACACCTCGACGCCAGCAGTCTCCGCCCACTTGTCGGCGGGGATCTTCACGTCCGGTCGAGCGTCGAACGGCGGCGGAGCCCACACGCACAGATGCTCCTGAGCGAACATCTCGACACCGAGCGTCCGCAGGTCCTCCTCGAGGAACTCGATGCCGTCCTGCATCCGGCCGCAACCGATCGCAGGGTTCACGCGCCGCCAGACGTCCTGGTCCAACGGGTCTGCCGGGACCTGCACGACCCGGCCCTCGTCGTCGAGATGGAACGTCTCGGCGGAATGCTCCATGAACGCGAACGCACCGGGATCATCAGAGATGGCACGCAACCGCTGCGACCACCACCACTCCGACCGACCCGCGATCCCAGCGGTGCCGGCGATGTTGAGCTGCGGGTTCTCGTTCGCGAACAGGATTGAGGTGATCGCCGACAACTGTTCGGCCGTCGCGTGCTGCGCCTCGTCGACGACCAGGCGGTCGATGTCATCGATGCCGCGACCGCCGCCACCTGTACGGGTGCGGTACCAGATGATGCCGCCGTTACGCATCTCGATCATCTGCTGACCGGTACCCATCCACTTGCGCAGCACCTTGCCGCGCAAGTCGCGATGCTCCAGCAGCGACAACATCCGCTGCTGTGTCTGCGTCGCCAACAGGACCGCGTCGTGGATCGTGTGGAGGATCGCCTCGGACCGCTGCACCAGACCCCAGAACTCCGGCACCTCGAGCTCGTCGCCCTTGCCGTTCTGGCGTGCCATCGCACGACCGGTCGTCTTCGCCGCCCACCGGCCATCGGGACGTTCGGCCATCTTCGCCTGGACCCACAGCGTTTGGGTCGGGTCCAACGTCTTGCCCGAGTAGAACTCCCAGAACTCGATGGCGAGGTTCGCCTCATCCAGACTTGCGGCGTCGGGAGGCAGGACGAGCGTTGTCGGCTCCGGCTGCGCGTCGAGCTGCCAGTTCATCAGCCTTGCTCACCTCCGCCGGAGTCTCCAGCCCCTCGAGCAACTCACCGATCAACCGACGCTCACGAGCCAACGAAGCAGCCTTCGCCCCGTCCGTCTCGCACTCCAGGATCGAACCCAGCCGGTCGTAATCAGCCCTCAGATCATCCACACGAGCCACAGGGCCGCTCCCTTGCAACAGCGGGCCAAACTCCGAACACACAACACGGCGAAGCGAGATCGGAAGAGC
>ERZ869907.197-NODE-197-length-27649-cov-6.873270_pt1 | contig 27649 bp, 53 predicted proteins | sample MGYA00579309_ERZ869907 | MGnify/ENA primary metagenome ERZ869907 (study PRJEB32216, sample SAMN09231814) | wastewater metagenome | place: USA: Maryland | collected 2016-07-30 | study: EMG produced TPA metagenomics assembly of the PRJNA472060 data set (Reclaimed... | reverse complement strand
GCTGATGGCCGATCTCACCCTGGGTGGTGTGGCGATCGACGTGCAGCCGCAGATCGTGAACTTCGAGATGGTGGAAGCAGACCAGCCGGCTGGCGTCATCAGCTGCGACTTCCTGATCCGCTACCGCACCAGTGTGACTAATCTGGCAACAGCATGATGGCTACGATGGAAGACGAATACTGGGGACAAGGCGGAACCTATCTGCTGGACCCCAAAACCGGCAAACGGAAGCTCATCGAGCGGACAGAGCCGGCCAATCCCTCCGAACCCCAAGCCGAGGAACTGAGCGATGGCTCTGACACGCAAGCGACTGATCCAAGTTAAGAAGGAAAGCACCTACGGGACCGACAGCACACCGGCCGGAACCGATGCGCTGCTGGTGCGCAACCTGGAGATCACCCCGATCGAGGCTGATGTCGTCAGCCGCGACCTGATCCGCAACTATCTGGGCAACAGCCCCCAGCTGCTGGCCAACACGCGGGCGAGCATCACCTTCCAAGTTGAGCTGGCAGGCTCTGGCACCGCTGGCACTGCACCCCGCTATGGCGCCATCCTGCAGGCGTGCGGCCTGTCAGAAACGATCGTGGCCAGCACCAGCGTCACTTATGCGCCGGTCAGCAGCAGCTTCAGCTCCGCCACCATCTACTTCAACAACGACGGCATCCGCCACATCCTGACAGGTTGCCGCGGCACCTTCACGATGAACGCCGAGGTGGGTCAAATCCCTACCCTCGATTTCACGATGGTGGGCGTCTACAACGCACCAACTGATACGGCGCTGCCGACAACCACTTACAGCGCACAGGCAAGCCCCCTGATCTTCAAGCAAGGCAACACCTCGGCATTCCAGTTCTTCTCTTACGCGGGTTGTCTGCAGTCGGTGTCCTTCGACATTGGCAACACGACCGTTTACCGGGAGCTGGTCGGCTGCACCAAAGAGGTGATGATCACCAACCGCGCCTCAAGCGGAACGGTAATGCTTGAGGCTCCAGCCCTGGCAACCAAGGACTTCTTCAATCTTGCTCAGACCGAGACCACGGGCAACCTGACGTTCTTGCATGGCACCACTGCCGGCAACCGTGCCACCTTCACCGCCGGTCAGTGCGACATCACCAATCCCACCTATGGGGATCAGGATGGCGTGCAGATGCTGAGCGTTCCGTACGTGGCCACACCGACCACAGCCGGAAATGATGAAGTCAGCCTAGTCTTCACCTGATAGGAGCCCCCCTCTATGGCGTTTGTTCTCAAGCAGTCCGACACCTACACCTGGCCGGTCACCTTTGACGTTCCCGTCGATGGTGGCCGCCATGAACGGCAAACATTCGACGGCGAGTTCAAGCGCCTGCCCCAGAGCAAGGTCGGCCCGATGGTGGCTGAGCTGCAGAAGCTGGAGGATCTTGGCGACCTGGAGCGGGTCACCGAGATCGCAGCTGATGTGCTGGTGGGTTGGTCCGGCATCAACGGCGATGACGGGAAGGAAATCCCCTACAGCCAGAAGGCACTCGATCAGCTGATGGAGGTGCCCTTTCTCGCAGTGGCGGTGCTGAAGGCGTACATGGACAGCATCAAGGGAGCCAAGAGAAAAAACTGATTGAGGCCGCCGAGCATTGGGCCGGCGGCGGTGTGGTTGACGAAACCGATGCTGATGCAGCTGCTCTGGGAATCGTGATGCCCGAGCAACCGCGCGAGGACTTCGAGCTGTTGGAGGAAAACTGGGCGGTGGTTGAGATGTTCCTGCGATGCCAGACGCAGTGGCGCACCACCATGAGCGGCGTGCTTGGGCTCGACTATGGCGCCGTTGCTTGGCTCTTTAAGATGTACGCAGTGGAAGACCCGCGCGCGCTGCTGGAGGATCTGCAGATCATGGAAGCAGCCGCGATGATGGTCATCAACAGCCGGAGCAGCTGACATGGCGATGAACATGGACGCCCTGCTCCGCATCAAGGCGGATGTTCAAGGCGAAAACAACATCCGCCGGCTGGGCAATTCCCTGCAAGGACTCCAGGGCCAGACCAAGAACGCGGCCATGGCGTTCACCAGCCTCAAGGGTGCCATCGGTGGTTTTGCTGCTGCGATCGCTGGCAGCGCCATTGTGGGCGGGCTGACGGCGATTGTGAAGAAGTCGATCGATGCTGGCGACGAGCTGTTCAACTTGCAGGCAAAGACCGGTGTTGCAGCCAATGCGCTGATCGGCATCGGCAACGCGGCCAAGCTGGCCGATGTGGATGTGGGCACGTTGGGCAAGGGTCTGACCAAGCTCAACATCAACTTGGTCAAGGCGGCTGAAGGGAACGAAGACCTAGCCCGGAAATTTGCAGCGCTGGGCATCAACGTCAAGGACGCCAATGGCCAGGTGATTCCGGCTGACAAGGCGCTGAAGCAGATTGCCGATCGCTTTGCCGACATGCCCGATGGCGCGCAAAAGGCCGCGGCCGCGGTGGCTCTGTTTGGCAAGTCCGGCACCGAGCTGATTCCGCTGCTGAATGATGGCGCGGCCAGCATGGAGAAGTTCACCTACAAGGTGAGCGAAGACTTCGCGGCGCGCTCTGATCTGTTTAATGACACGATCACTGAGTTCGGCATCAAGACGCAGGGCTTTGGACTGGAGCTGACAGATGCTCTACTGCCTGCGCTGCAGTCAATCCTGGAAGTGTTCGGCGATTTGTTCGACACAAAACAGGATTGGACAGCGCTCTTTGATGTGATCATCGTTGGTGTTCGTAGCATCGCCACGTTTGTTTATGCAACGATCAAGCTGGTTGACCAGTTCTTCAAGATCTGGGCGGTGCAGATCGATGTGATCAACAAAGTCTTCAAAGGTGACTTTGCTGGGGCTGGCGCAGCAATCACCCAAGGGATCACGAATCAGCTCGCCCAAGCTCAACGCGACTTCGAGCAGATCCAGAAACTCTGGACCGACGCCCCATCGCCCGGCACGGGATTACGCACGGGCGGCCGCCCCATGGGGCTTGACACGTCCGCGATTGATGCACGCAACGAAGCAGCTGCCAGCAGGACCGCGGCAGAAGCAAAGCGCAGGCTAACTGAGCAGCAGCAGCTAGAGCAGCGCCGCAACGATCTGGCTAGGGAAGGAAGCAAAATCCAGGATCAGCTACGCAACAGCATCACCGATGTGATTGCGGCATATGCAGGCGTTGGTGCGTCGCCAACTGAAAAACTGCTGCAAGAGAAAAACGCAGCATTTGAAGCAAACAGACGGCAGATCCAAAGCCTCACGGAAGACGTGATGAAGTTTGAACGGGAGGTGCACAAAGCCGGCGGATCGCTGGATGTAACACCGTTCAAAACCTTGATCGACACGCTGTCTGGCGTCAACATGGACCTAGCAGACAAGCAATACTTGCAAGGTCTCAAGGATCTGTTGCCAAGCCTTGATGAGTACAACGGCAAGATCGATGAGATCAAGCGTGGCAAAGTTGAGCTGACCGAGCTGGAGAAGCTGAACGCTCAGGTGAACCTGCTGCAGCTTGACATCCTTGCCCAGACCAACCCGGCATTGGCCGAGCATGTCCGACTCCTGCGCGAGCGTGCCGGCGCACTGGATCAGGCTACGGCCAAGCAGAAAGCCGATAGCGAGTCGATCGGCGCAGGCATCAAAGGCAAGCTTCAGGAGTACTACAACAGCGTCAAGGATCTGGGCGGCGCCATCGGTGATGCCGTGGTTGGCGGCCTGAAGGGTCTTGAGGATCAGCTAACGGCATTCGTCACCACCGGCAAGGCCAACTTTGCCGACTTGGCCAGCTCGATCCTCAGCGATCTCGCACGCATCGCATTGCGCGCGGCGATCATTGGACCGATCATGCAGGCGTTGGGCGGCATGTTCCCCGGCTTCAAGTTTGCCAACGGCGGCGTCATGACCGGCGACGGCCCGGTGCCGCTGAAGAAGTACGCATCAGGTGGCATCGCCAGCTCGCCCCAGCTGGCGCTCTATGGCGAGGGCAGCAAGCCTGAGGCGTATGTGCCCCTACCCGATGGCCGGCGCATCCCGGTGGCGATGCAGGGCGGCGCAGGCGGCGGCACCAGCGTGGTCGTCAACGTGGACGCCAAGGGCACCAGCGCGCAGGGTGACAGCAACAAGAGTGAGCAGCTCGGGCGCGTCATCACTCAAGCGGTGCAGAATGAGCTGATCCGCCAGAAGCGGCCCGGCGGATTGTTGGCGGCGTAACCCATGGCAACCTTCATCTATACCCCCAGCTTCGAGGCCACCGAGGCCAGCCAGCCTCGGGCCAGCAAGTTCAAAGCCGGCGACGGCTACGAGCAGCGGATCCGCTTCGGCTTGAACACCAACCCGAAGGAGTGGAACCTCCGCTTCAACAATCGCACCGATACCGAGCGGGACGCGATCGCCGCGTTCCTTGATGCGCGCGCCGGTGTTGAGAGCTTCGACTGGACACCACCCCGCGGGGCTGCCGGCAAGTACGTCTGCGAAGAGTGGCAGATCACACTGAGCAACTGCAACAACAACCAGATTCAGGCCACCTTCCGGCAGGTGTTTGAGGCATGACGGTTCCTGTCTCCGAGCTTCAGTCGATCGCGCCAAGTTCGATCATCGAGCTGTTCGAGCTGCAGCTCAGCGCCGCGATCCATGGCGCCAGCACGGTCTACCGGTTCCACGCTGGCACCAACGCGACGGCAGCCAACGGCGATCTGGTCTGGGCTGGCAACACGTACCAGGCATTCCCGATCGAGGCTGAAGGTTTTGAGTACAACGGCAACGGCCAGCTGCCACGGCCGCGGATCCGGGTCTCCAACATCTTCGGCACCATCACGGCGATCATCCTGGCCACACCGCTGGAGGGCGCCAAGGTCACGCGCGTTCGCACCATGGCCCGGTACATCGACGCGGTGAACTTCACTGGTGGCGTCAATCCCTACGGCACACCAGACCCAACCGCTGAGTTCCCGCGGGAGGTGTACATCATCGACCGCAAGAGCGCCGAGAACCGGGACGTGGTTGAGTTCGAGCTGGCCGCGGCCTTCGACCTGGTGGGTGTTCGGGCACCGAAACGGCAGTGCATCAGCAACGTTTGCCAGTGGGTCTATCGCTCGGCCGAATGCTCCTACAGCGGGACCAGCTACTTCACAGAAAACGACGTGGCCACCACCCTTGCCAATGATGTTTGCGGCAAGCGGCTGAGCAGCTGCAAGGCGCGGTTCGGATCCACGGCGCAGCTTCCCTTCGGATCCTTCCCTGGCGTTGGGGCCTACTTCACATGAACGACGAGACCCGGGCAGCAGCACTGGAACACGCCAAGGCGGAGGACCCCCGCGAGGCGTGCGGCTTGGTGGTTGTGGTCAAGGGCCGCGAGCGTTACTGGCCGTGCCAGAACCTCTGCACCGGCAACGATCAGTTCATTCTCAACCCCGATGACTACGCCGCGGCCGAGGATGCCGGCGAGATCGTCGCGGTGTTCCACAGTCACCCCGTCACTCCGCCAGCCCCCAGCGGCCCGGATCTGGTGGCGTGCGAGACGAGCGGCCTGCCATGGCACATCGTCAACCCGAAGACAGAAGCCTGGGGCGGCTGCAAGCCAAGCGGCTACAAGGCGCCGCTCTATGGCCGCGAATGGGCGTGGGGCGTCACCGACTGCTGGACGCTGGCGCGGGACTGGTACGCCGAGCACGGCCTCCATTTGCCGGACTGGGACCGGCCGCGATCGCTTGAGGAATTCACCGCAGCGCCAATGTTTGATGGCTGCTGGCGCGCCGCTGGATTCCGCGAGCTTGAGGATGATGAAGATCTTCGGCCCGGTGATGCGCTGCTGTTCAGCATTGACGGCCCTGGCTTGAACCATTGCGGCGTCTACATCGGCGACCAGCTGGTGCTCCATCACGTTCGAGGCAGGCTCAGCAGCCGGGACATTTTGGGCGGCTGGCTCCAGAAAACCGTTGGCCGGCGGCTGCGTCATCCTGAGTTCACTACGATGGCGGGAGGCTGAGCGGAGCCATGCTGCGCAAAATCAAGGTTTACGGGCAGCTGGCAAAGTTCCTCGGCCAGCGCGTGTTCCAGGCTGACGTGGCCAATGCTGCGGAGGCGGTGCGGTTCCTGGTCACCAACTTCCCGCAGCTTGAGAAGCACATGGCTGACCAGCACTACCGGGTCAGCGTCGGCAGCTACGACCTGAGCCTCGATGAGCTGCACGACCCGGCCGGTCAGCAGCAGATCAAGATCGTGCCGGTTGTGGCTGGTGCTGGCTCCCTGACCCGCATCTTGATTGGTGCTGCCTTGATCGCCGGTTCGTTCTTCACCGGCGGCGCAACCATCGGCCTGTTTGGCCTTGCGGCTCCGATTGCTGTCAGCTCGGTGATGCTGGGCCTCGGCGCGTCCTTGGTTCTTGGCGGTGTGGCTCAGATGCTTTCGCCGGTGCCGGACATGCCGACAGGCTCAGGATCTGACAACGACCCGCGCAAGTCCTACAGCTTCAGTTCGATTCAGAACACCAGCCGCCAAGGCACTCCGGTGCCGGTGATCTACGGCGAGACCATTGTCGGCTCGGTCGTGATCAGCGCCGGCATTGACATCGCGCAGGTGGCGGCATGACGGACCTGATCATTGGCGCTGGCGGCGGTGGTAACGGCAAAGGCGGCGGCGGTTCGCAGCACACCCCAACAGAAGCAGCCAACAGCCTGTTCTCCACCTCTTACGCCAAGCTGGTCGATTTGATCAGCGAAGGCGAGATCTATGGCCTCAAGGATGGACTGAAGTCCATCTATGTGGACAACACTCCGCTGCAGAACGCGGACAATTCCTACAACTTTCAAAACGTCAGCGTCTACACCCGCACCGGCACACAATCGCAGTCGTATATTCCCGGTTTTGATGATGTTGCCAATGAGGTGAGCGTTGGCGTTACGGTACAGAAGGCTACCCCTGTTGTCCGCAGCATCACCAACACATCAGTGAATGCAGCGCGGGTGACGATTACCGTGCCTGTCTTGCAGGTCATCCAAGACAATGGCGACATCAACGGAACCAGTTTTCAGTTGTCGATTGCCGTGCAATACAACGGCGGCGGTTATACCACCGTCATCAATGACACGATCAGCGGTCGGACTTCTCAGCAGTATCAGAAGCAGTATCTGATCAATCTCAGCGGCGCCTTTCCCGTTGACATCAAGGTGACCCGGGTGACTGCCGATAGCGGCAGCGCCAAGCTCAGCAATGCCTTCAGCTGGAGCAGCTACACCGAAGTCACCTACGCAAAGCTGGCCTATCCCAACGCGGCGCTGATCGGCGTGCGCATCGATGCCGAGCAGTTCAACAGCATCCCTAGCCGGTCGTATCGGGTCCGCGGCATCAAGGTCAAGATTCCCAGCAATGGCACGGTGAACAGCACCACCGGCGCCATCACGTACACCGGCACATGGAACGGCACCTTTGGCGCGGCGCAATGGACATCAGATCCTGCCTGGTGCTTGTGGGATCTGCTGACCTCGACACGCTACGGGTTCGGCAATCACATCGACACCACCCAGCTCGACAAGTGGGCGTTCTATTCCGCGAGCCAGTACTGCAGCGCCAGCGTCCCGGACGGGTTCGGCGGCACCGAGCCGCGCTTCAGCTGCAACGTCAACATTCAGACCGCTGAGGACGCCTACAAGCTGATCAACGACATGTGCTCGGTCTTCCGGGCCATGCCTTACTGGAGCACCGGCGCGCTGACCGTGGCGCAGGACAAGCCAGCGGATCCGGCCTACCTGTTCACCCTGGCCAACGTCAGCGAGGAAGGGTTCAGCTACAGCGGGTCCAGCCTCAAGACCCGGCCAAACGTGGCCGTGGTCCAGTACATGGATCTCGATCTTAGAAACACCGCTTACGAGGTGGTCGAGAACGCGGCAGCGATCGGGAAGTATGGCGTCATCAAGTCCGAGATCACGGCCTTCGCCTGCACATCCCGGGGCCAGGCGCATCGCGTCGGTGACTGGCTGCTGTACACAGCCAACAATGAGGCCACCGAAACCGTCACCTTCACGGCATCGATCGACGCCGGCGTGATCGTGCGACCCGGGCAGATCATTCAAATCAGCGATCCGGTGCGTGCCGGCAACAGGCGCGGCGGCCGGATCACCTCAGCAACCACCACGACGGTCACCGTTGACGATGCCACCGGCCTCAGCACCATCAACGGCCCGACGCTTTCGGTGATCCTGAGCGATGGCACGGTGCAGACCCGCTCGGTCTCAGGGATCGCCGGCAACGTGCTGACGGTCTCGACAGCCTTCAGCTCAGCGCCAAACGCAAACAGCGTGTGGATCTATCAGACCACCGACCTGAAGACGACGACGTGGCGGGTGATGGGCGTGCAGGAGCAGGACCAGTGCCGCTATGCAATCACGGCGCTGGCGTACAACAGCGGGAAGTATGACTACATCGAGCGCGGCGTGGCCTTGCAGGCTCGATCGGTCAGCAGCCTCAACAGCGTGCCGGCAGCACCGACCAACCTCAACCTCACCGAAGCGCTCTACAAATACCGCGATCAGGTCAGCTCCAAGATTATCGTGTCCTGGCAGGGCATCCAAGGCGTCAGCCAGTACCTGGTGAAGTGGCGCAAGGATTCCGGCAACTGGACAACCGTCACCCGGCAGCAGCAGGACTACGAGATCCTTGACACCACGCCGGGGTTCTTTGAAGTCAACGTCTACAGCCTCAGCTCTGGCGGCCAATCTTCCGCCACGGCGCTGTCAGGCAGCATCACGGCGCTGGGCAAGACGGCACCACCGGCCAACGTGCCGGCGCTCTATGCCGTGTTGGATCCAGATGTGGGCGTCACCCTGAGTTGGGATCCGGTCGCTGATCTTGACCTGCAGGGCTATGAGATCTGGCAGGGGCCTGCCTGGGGCAGTGGCACAAAGCTTGGCGTATTCGCGGCCACCAGTAAAAAACTCGGTTTGCTGGCGGCAGGAACTACGACTTGGTGGATCAAGGCGCTCGACACCAGCAGCACTTACAGCGTCACCGCAGTTAGCGCCTCGATCACGATCACAGCAGCTGGCGCGACAACAGCCACCGGATCCTTCAGCAACGACAGCCTCATCCTCAGGTGGACGGCCGTTGCTGGCAGCCTGACCACTGCCTTCTATGAGGTGCGCTACGGCACGGTGTCCGACACGTGGTCAACCGCCACGGTGCTCGGCACGGTGCAGGGCACCACCCTGTCAATCAAGGGCGCATGGTCTGGTACGCGGCGGTTCTTCATTGCGGCGGTGGACCTGAAGGGCAACTACGGCGCGGCCGGCACCTTTGATTCGGTGATCACGGTGCCTTCGCAGCCGACCATCACGCAGCAGGTTATCGACAACAACGTGCTGCTCCAGTGGACCGACTCGACCCAGACGCTGCCGATCGTGGCGTATGAGCTGCGCAAGGGCGCAAGCTGGGCCGCGGCCACGGTGATCGGCACCAAGCAAGGCAAGTTCACCACGGTGTTCGAGTCAGCTTCAGGCACCTACGTTTACTGGTTGGCGGGCATTGATTCGGCCGGCAACTACGGCACCCCGGGCAGCGTCTCTGCGCAAGTGAACCAGCCGCCGGACTACGTGCTGAAGTTCGACCAGAACAGCACCTTAGCCGGCACCAAGACCAACATGGTCGCCTTCGGGTCTGGGCTGCTGGCCAGTGCCAACACGACCGAGACCTGGCAAAGCCATTTCACCAGCCGCAGCTGGAACACGCCGCAGGATCAGATCAACGCGGGTTACAGCTACTTCCTGATGCCATCGACCACGACGGCGCAATACTACGAGGACATCAACTACGGCACGGTGCTGGCCGGCACCAAGGTGACGGCAACGCTCACCTCAACTGTGATCGCTGGCAGCACCACCATCACGCCAACCATCAGCGTGAAGAAGCTGGTCGGCGACCCTTGGACCGTCTACGCCGGCGTCAGCTCGGTGTTTGCCACCAACTTCCAATACGTCCGGGTGCAGTACGACTTCACCAGCGCCGGTGGTGATGACCTGCTGCAAATAACCGGATTGAACACGCGGCTGGATTCCAAGCTCCGCAATGATTCCGGCAACGGAACCGCGAATTCGGGTGATGTCGGCGGAACAACCGTGACCTTCAACGTGGCTTTTGTGGATGTGGATTCAATTTCGGTCACGCCGCTGACTACCAGCGCCGTGATTGCGGTCTATGATTTTGTCGATGTTCCCTACCCGACAACCTTCAAGGTGCTGCTTTTCAACACCTCCGGCACTCGGGTCAGTGGCAGTTTCAGCTGGAGCGCACGAGGAGTCTGATGGCTGATTGGTCCCTTCCAACGCTGACGAGCACATACACCAACTTCCTGAGCCAGCTGCAGACCCGGGATACGGACCTGGCGCTGGGCTTTGATGGCACCACCACCAGCAACCAGCCAACGGGCACGATCCGCTGGGACAGCACCGCCAACCGGTGGAAGAAGTGGACAGGCTCAGCCTGGGGCGAGCTGGCCGCCACGTACGCACTGACGGCTCTGAGCACCACCGGCGCGGCGACGATCGGCACGACGCTTGGCGTCACGGGTGTGGCCACCCTCAGCGGCGGCGGCACCAGCACAACGCCAGCCACCGACAACAACAGCACCAACATCGCCACCACGGCGTTCGTGGTTGGCCAGGCCGCTGCGACGGCGCCGGTGATGGATGGCACGGCAACGGTCGGCACGTCCTTGCGCTACGCCAGGCAGGATCACGTTCACCCGACCGATACCAGCCGGGCACCGCTGGCCAGCCCGACCTTCACGGGTACGGTCACGATCCCGGCCGGCGCCAGTATCTCAGGGTTCGCACCACTGGCAAGCCCCAGCTTCACGGGCACCGTGTCGTTCGCCGGTGATGTTCAGCTGACCGGCACCGGCTACCTCGATCTGCCGGCCGGCACCACGGCGCAGCGGCCGGCATCACCCACCTCGGGCATGATCCGGTTCAGCACCACGCTGAACCAGTTCGAGGGCTACAACGGCACCGCATGGTCTCAGGTTGGCGGTGGTGCGACGGGCGGCGGTTCCGATCAGGTGTTCCTGGAGAACGGCAACGCCGTTACGACCAACTACACACTGAGCACCAACAAGAATGCTGTTTCCGCCGGTCCGGTTACGATCAACTCAGGCATCACCGTCACCGTTCCATCCGGCGCCAGCTGGGTGATCGTCTAACCCGAAAGGACCATGCCCATCACGATCGACGGATCAGGAACAATTTCAGGGCTGAGCGCAGGCGGGCTGCCTGACTCTTCAGTCACAACTTCTGAGATTGCTGCTGCGGCGGTGACTGCTGCAAAGCCTGATGGCGCGCAGACCGGCACGGCACCGATCTATGGCGCGAGGGCGTGGGTGAACTTCAACGGCACTGGCACCATTGCAGTCAGGGCGTCTGGCAATGTGAGCAGCCTGACCGACAATGGCGTCGGACGCTATAGCGTCAACTTCACAACCGCATTGCCAAATGCAAACTATGCAATTTCTGTGACTGGCACGCGCAGTACAGGCTGGGCGCCAAACATTGATGACGCCATCACACCAACAACATCCAGCGCAGCAGTATGCACAAACAATGGAAACGGCAACGCTGACAGCACTTATGTTTCCGTTGCTATTTTTGGCTAAGGAGCTGAACCCATGATCAACCAACGCATCCTCTATCCAACCCCAGACGGTGGCATTGCCATCGTCATCCCTACCGGTGAGCTTTCCATCCAGGAAGTCGCCGCCAAGGATGTCCCCGAAGGTGTGCCCTACACCATCGTGGACGCCAGCGAGATCCCTGAGGATCGCACCTTCCGCGCAGCTTGGGAGTTCCAGCCATGACCATCAAGATCAACATCGACAAGGCCAAAGCCATCGCGCACGACATCCGGCGCCAGCAACGCGCGGTGGAGTTTGCGCCACTGGATCAGGCCATCGCATCCCGCATCCCTGGTGCTGACCCTGAGGTGATCGAGGGGGAGCGCGCGGTCATCCGCGAGAAGTACGCCACCGTGCAGGATGCCATCGAGGCAGCTGCTACGCCTGAGGAGATCAAGGCCGCAATCGCGGAGGTGATCTGATGACTCTGCGTTTGGCTGGATCTACCTCGGGCTACACCGAGATCGACGCCCCAGCGGTAGCTGGCAACAACACGATTCGACTGCCCGCCACCAACGGCAACGCCTACCAGGTGCTCCGCAATGGCGCCACCGCAGGCACCACCGAGTTCGCCGACAAGATCGTCAGTGGCACGGCGGTTGCGTCAACCAGTGGCACCTCGATCGACTTCACGGGTATCCCGGCTTGGGTGAAGCGGGTGACGGTGATGTTTAGCGGGGTGAGTACAAGTGGAACCAGCACTGTTCAAGTGCAGCTCGGCACTGGAGCAGGCCCGACTTTTACAACGTCGGGATACCTCGGCTCTTCATTGGCTGTAGCCAACGGCTCCGCCGGTGGCGGAGAACTAAATGGAACGGGGTTCCGTGTTACCGCAAATGGATCTGCTGCCTCTGTTAACCACGGCAACATCTTTATTTCAAACCTGACTGGTAACACTTGGTCGTTGTCGAGTGTGTTAGGTCAAAGTGACACTGCTCGGGCTGCTTATGCAGGAGGCACTATTGCACTTGCGGCAGCACTGACAGCCGTCCGCATCACCACCGTCAACGGCACCGACCAGTTCGACGCTGGCACCATCAACATCCTCTACGAGTGAGCCATGAGCACCCTAAGCGCCACCAACCTGAAAAACGCCAGCTCAGGCAGTAACAACATTGTTTTGAACACTGATGGCAGCATCGGCGGCACGTGCCTGACGCAGACATGCCGCGCATGGGTGAACTTCAACGGCACCGGCGTCGTTGCAATCCGCGCCAGTTACAACGTCAGCTCGATCACTGACAACGGCGCGGGTGACTATACGGTGAACTTTACGACGGCGTTCGCAGATGCAAATTATGCTGCATCTACTGCTGTTGGTGATACTAGCGCCGTGGGTTGTGTTCCCTATAACGCACCATATTTAACCCAGACAACCTCTCAATTTAGATTGCAAGTTGTAAGCGGAGCATTGGTTCCAGCCGACAGGACACACGTCTCCGTTTCTGTCTTCCGGTAATGGACCCCCAGACCCGCGAAAACTGGCGACGCATTCGCGACGCGCTGGAAGCCGCGGGAAAGACAGAGAACCACTATTACCGGCGCGCCCTTGCCATCTGCGCAGGGATGCCTGATCCCTTCGATCGTTACGATGGAAGAGACGCAGGGTGCCCCGATGGCGGATCAACCCAAGACCCTTAGCGACGTGCTGGCCGCAGCTCTCCCGGCCACGCTCGCGGCTGGGATGGTCGCCATCGGAGCGCTGTTGATCTCGGTGCAGGTCCAGTCCGCCAGGATTGAGGCCACCATCGTGCAGCTTGCCAAGTCGGTCGATGAGCTGAAGACCGACGCGCGCGCGCAGCTGGCGGAATTGGACCGCCGCGTGCGTGTTCTAGAAATGAAGCCCTAGCCTTGGAGCAATCGAATGCACGCAGTGTCGCCTGAAACCACCGCAGTCGTCGCCATCGTCGTTGCTGCCGGCTCTGAGCTGATCGCTCTCAGCCCCCTCAAGTCCAACAGCTGGGTGCAGCTGCTACTGCAGGCAGCTCAGCTGATGTTCCCCAAGCGCCGCTGACTGATGGCCAACCCTGCCCCGATCACGCTGGAGCAGCTCTTCAGGTTCTACCGCGGGCTTCCGCACCAGGCCGCAGCGATCGAGACGCTGGAGCAGGACCTGGCCGCCAACGGCTACGCAGCAGCCATGCGCCGCGATCGGCCATGGTTCGCCACTTGGAGCCAAGACGGCAAGCAGTCCGACTTGTCCGCAGCGCTGAAGATCATCAAGGAGTTTGAGGGCGTGCGCCTCACCTCATACCCGGACCCCGGCACTGGCGGCGATCCATGGACGATCGGCTACGGCAACACGCGCTACGGCGACGGCCGGCCGGTAAAGCCTGGCGACCGAATCACCCCGACCGAGGCAGACCAGCTGCTCCGCAATGAAGTCGATCGGATCGCGGCATCCTTCAGCCGGCAGATCCCCTATTGGGATGAACTGAGCAATGGCCAAAAGTCAGCGCTAATCAGCTTCGGATACAACGTCGGCACCGCCTTCTATGGCAACGCTGGGTTCACCTCAATCACCGCAGCCCTAAGAGAAAAGCGGTGGTCCTATGTACCAACGGCCTTGATGCTCTATGTCAACCCCGGCAGCAGCGTGGAAGCTGGTCTGAGGCGTCGCCGGATCGCGGAGGGTAAGCTCTGGGCGAGCTGATCGCACCGAGTGCCCCTTCCTGATTACGAGATCCATCTCCTCTGCCGCCGGCACGCGATGGTCGTGCCGTTCGATCCTGAGCTGATCAACCCGGCCAGCATGGATGTGCTGCTGGGTGATCGCATCATGATCGAGGTGCCGGACAGCCCAGAGCTTCAGCTCCAGAGCATCACCGGCCACACGGCTGAGAATCCCTACCTGCTGCAGCCTGGGGAGTTCTGCTTGGCCGAGACGCTGGAGATCTTCAACATCCCCGACACCGTGGCGGCTCAGTTCGTGCTGAAGTCCAGCCGAGCGCGAGAGGGCATCGAACACCTACTGGCCGGCTGGTGCGACCCGGGCTGGCATGGCAGCCGCCTAACGCTGGAGCTGAGCAACGCGCGCAGGATGCACCCCGTCGCGATCTGGCCCGGGATGAAGATTGGCCAGATGGTGTTTCATCGAATGGATGCCGTGCCAAACCGGTCCTATGCCATCACTGGCCGTTATAATGGACACAAGACAGTGCATGGATCACTTGGATGAACTGGGCAGTTCCCTTCAGCACGCCAACGTTGTTGGTCAGTGATACTGGCCGCGTTGTCAGGATGGCCAGCTCGCGAAAGCGAGGCGACCGGTGGCAAAGCTTTCCAGAAAAAGAGCTTGCTTCCCGGTTGATTGGTGCCGGTTACCGTGCGGTCGGGATCAAGCTTGAGGGCAAAGCCAGAACGCTTTACGTCCATCGACTGGTGGCCGAAGCTTTTATTGAGCGGCCTGTTGACTGCAATGAGGTGAACCACCTCGACGGCAACAAAGGGAATAACCACGTCTCAAACTTGGAATGGACTACCCATTCCCGCAATCTCCAGCACGCAGCTCAGGCCGGTCTTCACGCAAGCACCTGCCTTTCCCCAGCTGACGTACGAAAGGCCCGCTGCTTGCTCGCTGCCGGCCAATCGTTTGTGGCGGTTGCCAAGACCTTCGGCGTTACTCCCTCGGCAATCAATCACCTCAAGCATGGCCGCTCGTGGGCATGGCTGGACTAGCGATTGCCGCAGCAACCTGCGCAGCCATCGCCGCGGCCGCCTCATCCATCAGGTGGGCGTACCGCGCGGTAGTGAGTGGGCTGGCGTGCCCCAGCAGCTCGCCGATCTGCGGCAGCGTAAGGCCGGGCTCACCAAAAACCCCATTGATTGCAGCAGGTTAGAAGCAAGGCGCCGGTGGCGCCCACCCTCCCTGCTGCGCCGTTCGCGCACTATTCGCGCACCGCATCCGATGGATCTTGCCGGGCGCCTCGGCCGGGTCATCCAACTCGATCATGCGGAAGTCATCGAGGCCATGGGTCTCGGCGAAGTGCTGCGCCGCGGTGTGGGTTGAGAACGGCCCGACGTGCCAGGGGCCGATGCTGAGGATGTAGGTCATGGGTGAATGAACGCGACAATCGGACAGGTGCTGCTTGATCATCTTCGCTGAAGGTGACGGTCATGGCTCGATTTCCGCGGCAATTTCGCAAAGAGCATCAATGCAGTTAAAAGCCGACCAATCATGATGAATGATCTGAGCAACAGCACGAAGGGCGTTAGCCAGGCTGCGGCGCTCGAAGTTGCCGTCATTATCAGTAAACACATATGCTTCAAGAACCGACAATGTGGCAGGAGACATTTTGGCCATGGTTGACAATTGAGTTGACAATCAAAAGAAGTGAGGTTGACAAAGCCCCGCCGCGGCGGGGCTGATGCGATCAACGGATGTGATAGTTGCCGTTTGCCCAGCTGATCAGCTCTTGCTCGGTCATGGCGCGTTGGGGCGCGCCGGTGCCAAAGGCGAAGAACTGGCGGCCTTGAGCGTCGGCGGGAACGGTAACGACGTTCTTGCGGAGCTGGACTTGGGCGGCGGTGGTGAAGGTCATCGGTCGAGTGGCTGTCGATGAATGAATCATACCCCACAGGCAGCGCACATCCCCGGATCGGCGATCAGTTGCGCAACAATCCGCAACAATCGTGCGCGGCCTGCCGATTGGGAATGGGTGGGAGTAGGTAACGCTCACCCCCCAAAGCGGCCAACCCGTGTCGTTGGCTTGAGAATCCGGCCCCTCACTATCCGGCTTGTCGGGTGGTGGCCAGCCCGTGTCGCTGGCAGAGGATCCGGGCCATGCATCCGGCTTGTGGCTGGAGACATCATCACCCGCAGGTGATCAACCCAGCAGGTGGGCGTCACATCTGTTCACATGGTGCGCCCCGTTACCGTATGGGCAGCCGTGCGGTTGCCGTGCCTGCCTTCATTGTCGAGATCACGGCGAAAGTCATCTACCGATCGGACACCGCAGCCGAGAACCTGCCCGCCGACATCTACAGCCAGCTGTCGGAGTTCATCAGCAACGACGACGACATCATCGATCTAGGCGTTGAAGTGTTCCAGCTGCCGGCGGATCTCCGTGGAACGGCACCACATTGACGAGACCCGGCTGGTCACCCGGCGATCAGCCCGCGATCAGATCCATCTGGCTTGGGACCACCGCTGCGCATACTGCGGCGACCAGCTGGGCCGCAGCCCCACCCTCGACCATGTGATCCCGAAGGTGCATGGCGGTCTCACCGTGCGGGAGAACCTGGTCAGCTGCTGCTTCATGTGCAACAGCCGCAAGGGCCACAAGCACTGGGTTGACTGGTTCCGGGCTCAGCCGTTCTGGACCGCGGCCCGGGAGTGGGCCGTCATCGAGTGGCTGGCTCAGTAGTAGGTAACGTAAATCTCGGCCTGCCATAGGTCGATCGTGTACCTGCAAATCCCGCCGCTCTGGCCGCAGGCGCGATACAGCGGCATCCCGTCGTCGTCGATCATCACGTCAATCCATCGCCCCTCGCCCCTGTCCAGCCGTTCGATCACTTCCCGTTCCGTCGTCATACAGATCACACCGCGCGGCAAACCTTCCACCAGTTTGGCGGGCCTCGGGGAACCCAAAGGAGCACTCTCCCGCCAGCGGCAGCCACTGGCAGCAGCTCCAGCAGGCTGCCTTCTTCCGGTAGATCTCCTTCACCTCCTCGATCGGCTGCTTCATGCGCAGCGCCAAGTAATGGTATTGAGCCCGAAGGTACGCTTCACGCATGTCAGGCGTGCCAAGGTCGATCTCGATCTGATCCGATCGCGGCATCCTTACGATCGCCCGCCAGTTCTCGCACAATGACCGGCGATCGATCTGCAGGCGGCCGTGATAGAAGCTGATCACTGATCCTCGCCGTATGCCGGCGCGTGAAACTGACGCTCAAGCTGCAAGCTAGGTGGCTCAAGCTCATCAATCAACATGCCAAGCAAATGCACGGCCTCACGATCGGTGCTGCGAACACGGCAGATGATGTCGTGGTTGTCGTGCATCTTGGCCACCAGCAAGCCTATGCGCTTGCTGCGATACAGCACCGCCCAAGCGAGCCGCTCGATCAGGTTCATTCCCTTAGGTCTCATCGGTCAGCTTGCGAAGGTACCAGTTGGCCTTTTTGAGTGACTCTTCGCTACCCTTGTGACGCTCGCGCCAGATGTATTTCAGCGCGTTGCCTTTGCAGAATCCCCGAAATTCCTCAGGCGTCAGCGCCGCCTCGATGGCGTCGATGCACTCAATGCCGCCTTGAGTGTAGTGCTCCGGGTTGTTGATTGGATCAAGCATGAAAAGCAGCTTCGGCGATGGTGGGGAACTGCTGCGCGAAGATTGCTCGGCATCCTTCAGCGATCAGTCGGTGCTCAAGCTGAGTCTCGGGACCGGTGCGGGGTTCGATGTAGTGGATCCAGCTGCGCAGGGTGCCGTGCATGTAGAGCGTGGTCGGCGTGCAGAGCGGCAAGATCCGACGTGCGGTCTCCTTGGCCACGTCGAGGTCCAGCATGTCCTGATACAGCCGGTGCGCATCCATCAGCAGGACACACATCCTGCGGTCCATCTCAGCAGTCACCGCATCCGGTAGGTCATCAATGCTGTTCTGCCGGTTGGTAGTGTCTTGCCGGCGCAGCGCTGGGATCTCAGCCCGCATGGTCTCGGCGTACCGGGTGCTGAACTCCTGGAAGCTGAAGCTCCGGTGCCGGAGGATCTGGGCTGCTATGTCGCGCTCGGTGTCGATCTTGATGCACAGGCTGGCCATCTCGAATGGCGACCAGTGCCGGTGTTTGATCAGGTACCGGAGCAGCTTCGGCGCGGTCGCCGTGTTGTCAGCATTCGATGGGTTGCTTACCCTGGCCATCTTGACGATCAGCTGTTCAGCGTTCGGCGTGCAGTGGATGAAGGTGGTGGTCATGCCTTGCTCCTCAGTTCGAGGGACTCAGCCATCCTCGCGGCAGACCGCAAGATTTCAGACAGCGGAGCAACGGTGGCGCGTTCATCAGCAGCAAGCCACAGCGCATAGCGCACGCCTTGGCTGATGTTGCCGTTGCCAAGCCTGAGGGCAGTCGCTCGGTCGCGTGCAGACAGGCGCACGCTGTGGACGCAGAAGCTGAAGTCAGTCATTGGAAACCTCCGACCTAGGCACCGGCAGCGCCCAGTGGGGGAGCCAGTGGGTGTAGGGGGCATCAAGAATCGAACGCCTGTGAACCAAACTCCACGTAGGCGTCCTATTCATGCTCGCGGATCTGCAAAGCAGCCAGCACCTCCCCTCCGCATCGCAATCCTCCGGCCCCGGCAATCGTTCACTCACCGGCACCGGCTCAACAGCAGGGCGGCCCAACCTGGTAAGAACACCACTCTCGATCAATGTGGCCGCACGTTCTATTGCGTCTAGAGCCTTGATCCAGCCGCATCCCCCTTGCAGGTATTTGGCTGTTTTGCGGAGTTCATACGCTAGATCGACTAGCTCACTCACCGGCACCGGCTCGATGACAGGGCGGCCCCAGCGCTGCTCCATCCATTCAATGGCTGACCACCATCCGTGATACTCGGCGGGCTCGTGAAACGAGTCGAAAGGGCAAGCCGCCACAACGTCCTCATCCGTCGGACCCTGCGACTCAAGCTGGGCCAGGGCGGTGCAAGAACGCTCAATCAAAGCCGATTGGTTGGGTACATTAAAGTTGCAATTCAACTCATCTAACTTTTCAACAAGCTCAGCGCACAACATGCGAAGGTCAGTCATTTAGCTCCAAGGCAAAAGATTCGAGCCGGGCGATTGCCGTAGAGTCTCTGGCAGGCTTAGACTTTTTCGGCAGCCACCACCAAGCGACCGCAAGCATGCTCAGAAGGGTCAATACTGCGGCAATCACTGTGGCAATCGCAGTGAGCTTGTCATCTTTAGTCATTGCACTTACCCAGCTCGGCGGCGATGGCGAGGAGGTCGGCGCGGATCTGTTCGCATTGAGTGATGCAGCAGTCGTTACCACACGGATTGGGAGGCACCACCTGATCCGCAGCAGCGCAAAGGGCGGCGGCCAGGCACGCCTCCTGCCAGTTGCCGTCAAACGGGCCGCAGAGTTCGTAACGTTCGTCGAAGGCCTCCACGATGGCGCGGGCGGCGGGGGAGAGTTCAGTCATTAGGAAGCGCCTCCAGTGCGCGGCGGATGGTGTCAATGTCTTTGGTAGATAGGCGGTTGTCAGGCGCTGCATCGCCGTGAAGTTCGCAAACCGCAACGCCTGCAAGGATTGCAAACGCCCGCTCTTTCAAGCTCGGCGGCTTGGGGCGGCGGGCGGCGCGGAGATAGTCAACAACGTCAAACCCTTGCTGTATCAACAAGCCGCAGCACGCCTCCAGCTCCTGGTCTGCGCCCCATTGGGCAGCTTCGGTGGCAACGTAGTCGAAGTAGGTCTTTGGATCGTCTTGGTACTGATCCGCTTCTTCCCACCACTGCTGCACCAGCTCTGGCGGTGGGGTGATGGGGTGTTGGTTAGTCATTGAGCAGCCCTCCGTCTACGAGGGCATCGCACCATTCTTTGAACGGTGCTTCGATCTGAGCCATGGCCTTGTTGTCGATGGTCTCGGGTTTGCGGATCATGCTGATTGCGAAGCCCAGAGCATCACCCAAGCGGTTCTCAAGGGTGTTCAGTGGCACGAACTTGTAGTCGGTCATTGGTTTGCTTGGTCGTAGAGGGTGTTGACGACGATGTCGCAATCGCCGGGATAAAGATCCAAGGAAGCTTCGTTAAGCCACAATGCCACCTCGCGGATTGCGGCGCGGGCCATGTCGGTCTCAACTGCATCCCTTTCCTCCGGCCAGTAGTGCTCTTCGTCCACCAAGGCGATCGCCGTACTCACCCGATCCACCAGCGAACTATCTGGTTTGGCCGGATAGTTGCGTCGCCCCCCTGGCGCAAGCAGATCCCTGACCTGCTGCTCTTGCTCGGGCGTCAGCTGGAGCGGCTCGCTGATCTCGTAGACCTTTGAAGCGGGGCGCTGCGCAGCCTCCAACGCCTCGATCCGCCGCGCCTGCTGCTCGTTCCAGCACTTCATGGCTTCCACGTCTTTAGCCCAGTCCAGGACTGCAAGGCACTGCGTCTCGGACTTGGCCTCCAGCGCCTCGACCCTGGCGCGCAGCTCAATAAACAGCGTGGCGATGTCACGCGGGTTATTACTGGCGCGTTCAACATGCGCCCAAAGCTCAGGTGTTGCTTTGTATTCAGCCATTCCAATGCCTCACGACGCCAGCGATAATGAACATGTTGGTGATCAAATAGGAGAGAAAGATCAAGAACCGAAGGAATGCGACTTGATCGGCAATTCGATCATTGTTGTGTGCTTTGTAGCCCAGCGCCTTTGCCAGCAGGCGCCAAGCTCTGCTCATTCCCACCCCTTCACCAGTTCAGCGCGGATGGTGCGGATGCAAGCTTCCGCGTGATGCTCGGCGAGGTGCGAATTGGTGGCGCGGATGGCATCAGCGCATTTGTCCCGGATTTCAGCCCAGTCGGCGTCACGCATGTGGTCAGCCACGTCTTTGGCGAATTCCTGCCACAGCCCCGTATAAGTGCCGCAGGTGCGGCCGCTCTTTCGGTACAGCTTTATCATCATGTCGGCGCGGCGCTGGTCAAGTTGGATCGAGTTCAGTGCCATCGGTGTTGAGGATTGTGAAGAGGTTGTTGGCTTCCTGCCATGCCGTGCAGTCTGGCGGAAGCTGGTCCATGCGAGCGCGAAGCATGTTGCAAATGCGCTCTCGTTCGTAGCAGCGGCCAAACTGATACAGGCTGGCCGCTGTCATCAGTTCAGGCATTCGATCAGCTTCACGACGGCATCAGGCCAGCGGTTCTGCGCATACATCACCGCCTCTTTCTTACCTTCAGCGAACAGGATCATCCGCATCGGTGGGGCGTATGGCGCTTTCACCAGCAGCCGGTACGCCTGGGTTGGGTTGCCGGCGACGGCTCGGGTGACGCCTTCACCGCTGGGTGTTGTCTGAACTTCGTCCCAGTTCAGCACGACATTTCCCATGCTCATTGTTCGTCATCCATTGGTGTGAGCCATTCGATTTCATTGGCGTTCCCGCAATACTCGTGCTGCACGATGATGCGAGCCTCAACGGCTGATGATGCGAACACGCATTCATAAATGTTGCAGCTGGGGATCCGAAAGTGAAAGCGGCGGTCGGTGATGAGGGTCATCGTTGGTGGGTGGTGGGATGATCAATCTGGTACTGGTGCGTGCGGCCGTCGCGGACTCCGGCGCAGTAGGAACAGATCAACAGCGCCAACGCGGCGGTGCGCATGATCCAAGGTGCGGAAAGGTTGCTCATGCCAGTGCTTTGCGGACTTGGTTACGGGAAACGTTGAGGCGATCGGCGATCTGCTGCGGGCTGAGGCCGGTGCGGCGCAGCAGCCGGGCGCGGCGGTCGGTGGAAGCGGTAAGCCAGTCGATGATGGCGACCAGGACCAGAAGCGGGAGGAACAGCTTCCAGACCAGAAGAAGGGTGGTGGTGATCATGGCGAGATGGTGGTGGGGGGAGCCCCGAAGGGCTCAGGCCAGATGCGCCTGACAGGATTGAATCCAGCGCTGCAGCTCGCCATGCCGACGGCTCAGCTCCAGGTAACGGCCTGGATCTTTGTGAGGCAAGGAGCCGCGCAGTTCCTGAGCAATCTGCGTTGCCTCAGTTTTGAACTGAGCGATCAGGGTGATGATCTGATCTTGCATGTCCAGCGCAGCCTCTGGGCTGCCGAGTGGGGCACCGGTTGGCCCCGTTGAGCTAACAATACCCCACGGGCAGCGCATCAGTCGATGGGTGCGTCACATTCCCTAACAGTCAGCTTGCGGCGTGCCTGGCGGATCTGGGTGGTTGCCCTGCACAGTGCCGTCCGATCGACCTCTTCGACATGCTGCAGCGTCACATCGATCGGCACTCGTAGGACCGGCTTGCTGCCACCTCCGCCGATCGCAGACCACCCCACCGCAAAGTCCGGCACGACAATCTCAACGCTGAACCAGGCGTTGCCGCAGTCCTGGCAGACCCGCTTGCGCACGGTCTGGGTGGCGCTCCGGCTGTTGACGGACGGCGTCCGGGTCTTTGTGCTCTGGCATCGCTTGCATTGCATTGGCATGATGAGGCGGTGCGCCCCGGGCTGATGAACTTCGGTGAATGGATGGCGGTGGAAATGCCCCTTGAGAAACAGTTCCAGCTGGAGGCGGAGGTGAAACGGCTGGAGCGTGGCGGAGAGATCGGCCAGCTGGCCGGCCAACTTCTCCGCCAGTGCTACTACCAGCAGGAGCTACTCCAGTCGGCCGTCAATGAGATCGCCCGGCTGGAGCTTCAGCTGATGTGATCAAAACAGATCGGCGTCGGTGACATCAAGCACCACGCCTCCGGTTGCCTGAGCCAAGCTGGCAGCAGCAGCAGGAACCGCCTGAGCGTCCTCGATCGCCTTCTGGACCTTGTAGTCCGGTTTGGCGACGATGCTCAGATACTTCACCCCACTGCTGGCAGTCTTTGCCCAGCCGCTGAGCCGCACCGGGATCTCTTGCCGATCACCCTGTGGCACCGCGTTCATCAGGTACTGCGCCAGCGCATATGCCTGATCTGCCGGCACGTTCAGCACGCCGTCAAACTCTGGGTATTTCTTCCCGGCTTCATACTTGTTGCCCATCCGCGTCTGCCAGTCGGTTGCGGATTGTTTGAACAGGGAACCATTCACGCTGAAAGTCATTGTCTGGGTTGAGTAGGTGGGTGGTTGGGCATCCCGCGCAGGTTCCGCAGCTCGTAGGCTTCGACCTCCGCAACGGGATATAGGACGCGGCCGCCGATCTTCACAAATCGCGGCCCGCGGTTCTGGCTGCGCCAGTTGTCAAGTGTGCTGAGGGTGACGACACCGCGCCACCGTTCAGCCAGTTCCCTCGGCTGGAGATACCCAGCCTCAGAAGATTTCGTCATCATGCGTCTCCTCCCTCTCCTCTTTTGTCGCCGGTTTGGCGATCTTCTGGTTCAACTCTTCCACGGTGGTTTTCGGCGCCTCGGTGATGTCCACCGGCTCGATGTCGATCACTTCTTCCTGAGTCTGGATGCCGACCAGCAGCTCAGGGATATACAGGCGCCCCCAGAAGGCCGCGGCCCGATACCTGATCATCAGATCGGGCATCGTTGCCCACTTGCTGCCGGCCTTGGTTGCCCAGCCTTCACGCTTCGCCATGGCCATCGTCACCTCAGGGCCTCGCAGCACTTCCCCGGTGCGGATCTCGGTTGCCACCGCGGTGCAGGCCAGCGTGTCACCCTTACCGGTGATGTCATACCGCAGCGGGCTGAAGCGGCCGCAACCGTTGATCAGACCGATGATGAACTGGCTGGACCAGCTCGGGCGACCGTGGATGATATGCAGGTTTTGCATCACCATCAGCGGGTCCATGCCCATCCGGCGGCTGATGTTCAGCGCCACCAGGCAGTTGGCGTACCCGGCCTGCCCCTGGAACTGCTGAGGGATGAGTGTGCTGCTGGCCAGCGCTTTGGCAATTCGCTGGGCTTCCTCGAACGCCTGGATCCCAGAGAACACGCCGGGCTGGGTGGTCGTCAGTGCGGTGGATTGGTCGGTCATCAGTAGGTTTCGATTTCGGTGATGGTGGGCATGGTGCCGTCAGCCTTGGGCCGCATCCATGCAGGCAGGCTGATGGGCTCGATCTGGTCGCTGTAGCCCGGCCAGGCATCGGCGGCCTTGCAGACGGCCAACGTGTCAAGGTCCAGCCGCGCCTGCTTGGCACCGGCGTCGATCATCTCGGCATCGGCCGCATAAACGGCGCAGGCGTACGGGGCGCGCTTCTCCACGCAGATGAACAGGAACTGTTCTGGCCGGCGGCCGGTGGCGCGTTCCACTCCGTCCAGATACCAAGCGGCCTGGACGTGGTACCGGAAATTTGCAATCGACTTGCGGAACCCTGCCGGGCTTGCGTCCTCGGTGGTCTTCAGATCCACAATCAGGCTGACGTCAGTGGTCAGCCAGTCCGGCCGGCACTTGCATTGGAGCCCGGTGGCCGCGTCGTGCCACATCCAGGTTGTCTCTGCGGCCCCAAGCAACTGGAGCAGCATCGATGCAGCTGGGTGGTTCCGCACCGCGCGGCCCATGGCCAGCACCAGGTCGGCGTCGTTGCGGCTGATCACCGTGCGGCCTGCAGCATCGGCCTCAAAGGCGGCCCATGCCTCCTTACCGGCCTTGGTGCGCCGATCGAGCGCCTCAGGGCCTGCGACGTAGCGCGCGGCCCATTCGTCGGGTTCAAGGATGTGAGTGTGGACCGCGGTGCCCAGCAACATGGCCGGCGTCGGCTCAGGCTCGACCCGGTTCGGGTCCACATAGCGCGCCCAGTAATGCAGCGGGCTGCGCGCCACCAAGTCGAGGTGACTCTTCGAGACCGCCGAGTGGCGGTGGTATTCGGCGTTGTCCAGTGCTTCCCATTCATCAGGGCTCTCAGAACTTACCATCGGCTCATCCCCCTTCCCGTTACTTCCCGCTAACCCACTGATTTCATTTGGCTTTCCGGTCTCTGACTCGGATACCACTAAGCCAGTCGCGGGTCCAGTCCTATGAGTCTCACTCTCCGTACCTATCAGCACCGGGCCATCTCAGACCTCCGCCTCGCCTTCCGCGACGGCGCTCGCGCCCCCCTGCTCGTCATGCCGACCGGTGCCGGCAAAACGATCGTCATGGCCGAGATCATGCGCACCCTTGCCGATCGCGGCCGCAGCGCCCTGGTGCTGGTCCATCGCCGAGAACTGATCGCCCAGACCGCCGCAAAGCTGCAGCTGGCAGGCGTCGAGCACGGCATCATCGCCGCAGGTGTTGCCGAGACCCCCGCGCCAGTCCAGATCGCATCCGTGCAGACGCTCGCGCGCCGGCTGGAGCGTGTCACCACGACCCCGGATCTGATCCTGATTGATGAGGCGCACCACGCCACCGCAAACGGTTGGGGCGCCGTACTGGCCCACTGGCCTGACGCCTTCCGCCTTGGAGTCACCGCCACACCCGCGAGACTGGATGGCCGCGGCCTATCGGCGGTGTTCGACCGCCTTGTGCATGGTCCAACTGTTGCGGACCTTGTCTTCCTTGACCATCTGGTCAGTGCCCGGGTGTACGCCCCAACCGTGCGCGCGGATCTCTCAGGGTTGCGCCGGCGTGCAGGCGACTATGCCACGGGCGATGCTGCTAGCCGCATGGATCGCCCAACCGTGACCGGTGACGCCATCGACCACTATCAACGCCTGGCCGGCAACCAACGCGCGATCGTGTTCTGCTGCACGGTTCATCACGCTGAAAATGTCGCCGCGTCATTCCGTGCAGCTGGCATCCCTGCGGCCACCCTGCTCGGGCAATCAAGAGATCGTGATCAGATCGTTGCCGATTTCGCTGCCGGCCAGCTGCAGGTGCTGGTGACGGTTGACGTGGTCTCGGAGGGTTTCGACATCCCTGCCGCAGGCTGCGCCATCCTGCTTCGACCCACCGCCAGCCTTGGTCTCTACCTCCAGCAGGTCGGCCGTGTTCTCAGGCCAGCGCCAGGCAAGACGCACGCCGTCATCCTCGATCACGTCGGCAACGTCCACCGCCACGGGTTTCCCGATGATCCGCGCGACTGGACCTTGGAGGATGGCATCCGCAAGACCCGCGGCGCAGGTGACACTGCCACATCGGTGCGGACGTGCCCCAGTTGCTACGCCGCGTTCAAGCCGGCGCCTGAGTGCCCGGTGTGCGGTGCAGCGTGCGGGCCATCGCCCCGTGAGCTGAAGCAGGTCGCCGGTGAGCTACAGGAGCTGAAACGGGAGGGCATCCGTCAGCGTGTGGCCGAGCGGAAGAAGGCCCGCACCTTTGAGGAACTGATCAAAGTCGGCATCGCCCGCGGCATGAAGAACCCCGCCGGCTGGGCTCGGCACGTTTACTTTGCGCGGCAGCAGCGCCCGTGATCGTGCCCAACGCCGAGACCACCCTCCAGCAACAGATCCGCCTGGCGGTTGGCACGCGGCCTGATGCCCGGCTGTTTCGCAACCAGGTGGGCAGCCTCCCCGATCCCCGCACCGGCCGGCTGGTCACCTTTGGCCTCGCACGCGGCTCAGCTGATCTGATCGGCTGGCGCACGGTGGTGGTTACCCCCGACATGGTTGGCCAGCGACTGGCCGTGTTCACCTCGATCGAGATCAAGACCCTCACCGGCCGGCTACGGCCCGAGCAGCAGGCATGGCTTGGTGTCGTCCGCGGTGCTGGTGGGATCGCTGCTGTCGCTCGGTCTGTTGCAGATGCGGTCGCCGTCTTGGAAGACGCTTCATAATGCAAGCGGTCAAAAAAAATGGCCGGCGGTGCGCCACACACCCCGACCACGGTCCACAGCCACTACCTGCAGACATGACAAGATTACAGAAAACGCCTGATTTTTGCGCAATCCGCACCTTCCTCAGGGTGATCGGCAAGCCGACAGGCACTGCCCGCCTTCGTGGTTTCTACCCCAGCGGTCATCCCGCCAAGGGTGACGATCGCGGCCGCAAAGCGCCCCCTTCCCGTAACGCGGTCGAGGAATGGCAGGCTGAAGGCCGCGGGGTTTATGTCGTCATAAACGACGGCGGGGACACCGATGCAGACATCACCGGCTGCCGTGCTTTCTTCTGCGAGTGGGACGATCGCCCCAAGGACTGGCAGCTCACCGCATGGCAGCAACTCGGCCTGCCAGAGCCCACCATCCAAGTCGATACCGGTGGCAAGTCAGTTCACTGTTACTGGGTGCTGAGTGACCCCATCAGCCCGCAGCATTGGCGCATCATTCAGAAGCGCTTGCTGGATCATGCCGACGCCGATCGATCACTCAAGAATCCATCCCGCGTCATGCGGCTCCCGGGTACGTTTCACATCAAACCCGATGGCAGCTTGGGTGATCTTGCGACCATCGTCAGCTGCTCGGAGCAGACCTACAACGTCGAGCAGATCGAGGCGTGCCTCCCTGAGCCTGAACCTGCGCCGAGGCCGGCACCTTTGCCGGTCCGG
>ERZ869907.196-NODE-196-length-27726-cov-10.462470_pt1 | contig 27726 bp, 37 predicted proteins | sample MGYA00579309_ERZ869907 | MGnify/ENA primary metagenome ERZ869907 (study PRJEB32216, sample SAMN09231814) | wastewater metagenome | place: USA: Maryland | collected 2016-07-30 | study: EMG produced TPA metagenomics assembly of the PRJNA472060 data set (Reclaimed... | reverse complement strand
TCATCTTTTTGGCAACTTGCTAATGTTAATAGTGAGCCAATTAAAAATATTAAAATCTTTTTCATATATATAAATAGTTTCTTTTTTTTATTTTTTAACCCTCCAATCACGTTTGATTGAGGTTTTTTTCTTTATTTCATCTGTGAATAATCCAGCATCAATTACTCTTTGTTTATGTTTTTTAAACTCTTTAATTAAAACAAAATATTCATCAAACATTTCTTGTGTTTTAATTTCAAGATCATTATATGTTATTATAGTAATAGGAATGCTAATTTCTTCAACATTATTGTTTTCTTCATTAGTTTTGGTATAATGTTGTTCTGTTTTTTCTTCGGTTTTAGGCCAAAACTCTTTTATTTTAAGATTAAAACAATTAATTTCATCATATTTAATATAACGAAAAATATCTTTTTTTACATTCCAATTAGGATAACTTTCAAATAAATCACAACCCGCTTTAATAAGCAAATTATCATTAAAATAAAAATCTTTTATACAAATAATTTTTTCTGCCACCATATTCTTTTATTTAAAAATAATAATTTAATTTGTTAAATTCAAATTATTTTAACATTAATTTTTTAATTTTACTTTTACTAAAAAACGCTTCATAGATATCTTCATCTTCGTTTAAAAATGCATCAGCAATTTCAATACATTTATCAAAATCAACATATAAAAAGTCTATTTTTTTAAAAAAATCATTATATTCTTCAATTGTTTGAAACTTATAAACATTATATGCAATTTTTTCACATTTTTTTATATCTTCATAAAAATCAATGCTTGATATAGATAAATTACCATCATAAAAATAACCGATATTACTTTCTCCTTGAAAATACATTTCATAATCTCTTAAATTATAATCATAATATGAACCATAATATCTATCGTAATAATCTTCATAGCCATATTTTGTATTATCATTGGCGACATCGTCTTTCCAATCTTCATAAATTTTTTCACTTATTTCTTCATTTATTTGATTTTCAAATATCTGATAAAATGTTTCTTCAGAACATAATGAATATGAATTATGTTTAATTGTTAAATTTTCTCTATTAAATATAATTTCTCGTATATTAACTTCATGTTCATCCGAACTATCTTTTTCAATAAAGTATTTTTTCATTTCCTAAGTTTTTTAATGTTATTTTTAAATTTTAAAATTTTAAATTCTTTTTCAGAATAATTAACACCATTAACAAAATAATATTTTTCATTATCAACAAATAATGCGTAAGTTTTTAAATTATGTAGTTTTCCATTTAAATATGATACTTCATAATTTAATTTATCATTAATAATTTCTTTATAATTTCTAAAATTATTATTAAATGAGATTATTTTTTTATTATTTTTTTCAAATATAATCTCATTATCATTAAACTGAATGTTGTAATCTCTTAGTTTCATTTAAAATTTTTGTTTTTAATTCATTTAAATTTTTTGACTTTAAAAAATCAATATATATTTTATCATCAACATCATTTAATATAATGTCATTGATTAATAACACTAATTCAATATTAGTAATATTATATTTTTTAATAAAAAAAAACGTTTTTTTATTAATTTTTTGATTGTTTTCAATTAAATAATTGAAAACATTTTCTTTAGAACTTATATCTAAAGTATAATCAATAACTCTATTATCAATAATAAGTGATGATATTGGTTTTAAACTAACATCCCATAATAATTTATTCATATTAAATTCAATGTTAAAATCATAACTATCAAAAAATTCTTTATTATTAAATAATAATTTAAACAATTCATCATTTAATAAAACATTATGTTGAAAGTAATCAAAGTAATTTTGATGTGTTTTAAACAATTTTTCCTTACAATTTAAATTTAATTGTTCGGATTTTTTAAATGCTCTTAACAATGATTTAAATAATTTATTTTTATTAATAATTTTAATTTCTTTTGTTTTTAAAAAATCTAAAAAATCATCAGTTAAATATAATGTTTTTGTTTGTATATCAAAAGCAACTTTTACACAATTTAAATCAAAATCTTCTAATAAAAGATTAATAAATTCAATTTGAGGTTTGGGTCCATTTAAATTATTTAGTTTAATTAAATTAATGTTATTATTATAATAACATTTATCAATAAAAAAGTTTTTTGTGTTAAAATAATTTTCTGGTATTACTTCTGATACAATCGCTATTTGAAAATAATTACCTAAATTAGGATTATAAGGAACACCACTAACACTAAATGTTGTTCCAGTGATTACATGTCCATTATAATTAATTAATTTTTGTTGTTTTACTAATCTTTTTTCAAGAGAATCAAATTCAAATAAATCAATATCATTAATAAATGGCTCACAATTATTTTCTAAAGCAAAAATAAGATTACCTAATGCTCCCCCAGCAAAAACATTTGTGTTATTATCAATATCAATATTATTATTTTTTAAAAACTCAATAATTTTATTTGTTAATTCTTCTTTAGTGTGTTTCATTAAAATGAATTTAAATAATTAAAAATTCTATCGATTGATTTAATCACATATTCACTTTTATCATAAATTTTATCATGTTCATCAGGTGATAAATAATATGTTGTATGTATATCACTTCCAGATAATTTTGTTAAATTATATGGTAAATTACAATTTTTAAGAATTAAATCTAACGTTATTGGTGTATTATAATTTAAACCCATCATTTCATATATATCAATATGTTTGATTTCCCAAGGCTTTGAATTTAAAAAACTTAAAATTGTTTTTGGTATTGGTAAATTATTATAAATATATTTACGATATAAGTAAGGTATTAACCAACTTTTAACTTTTAAACCACAAAGTGTATAATCATTTTTTTGAAGAATTTCAAACAAATCATTTAAGATAACTTTTTCATCACCTTTTAATTGTTTTGTTTTAAGTTCATTTTTTGAATTTATATAACCAATTGTGATTGTTATAATTTTACTAAATTCTGGATAAAGAGAACATTCTTTTAACCAAAGTTCTGATTTTTCATTAAAACTTAATTTATTTTGGAATAAAATTTGATCATCATCTGATAATTCATCAAATGAAAAAACTTTTCCTACTGTTTGGCAATTTATATATAATATCATTTTATCTATTTAATATATTTTTTATTTTATCTTTTGTTATTGGTTTTAACCAATTTTCTAAAAAACCATATGTAGTACCTTCTACATGATAACAATTAAAACCACGAGAATTAAAACATTCACTAATTGTAAAATATTCATATTTATTTTGAATTTTAAGTACGTGTGCATAATTAGAACTATCTAAAAAAAATGGTTCATAATATAAAATTTTTTTACAATTATCTAAAGATTTAATCTTAACTTTATCCCCTACTTTATATTTAAAATTCATCTATTTAATATATTTTTAATTTTTCTTTTTAGATTTGGTTTAATCCATTGTTCCTCAACAAAATAGTATTTAATATCATTAATAAAATAACAACATTGATCAAATCTAATCATTGCATGTGTTATTGTTAAATTATCTAAATCATCAAAAGGTGGATAATTATAACATTGATGATTTAATTCAATACATTCATTTTTTGGTTTTAATTCAACTTTATCCCCTACTTTATATTTAAAATTCATCTATTTAATATATTTTTAATTTTTCTTTTTAGATTTGGTTTAATCCATTGTTCCTCAACAAAATAGTATTTAATATCATTAATAAAATAACAACATTGATCAAATCTAATCATTGCATGTGTTATTGTTAAATTATCTAAATCATCAAAAGGTGGATAATTATAACATTGATGATTTAATTCAATACATTCATTTTTTGGTTTTAATTCAACTTTATCCCCTACTTTATATTTAAAATTCATAATAAAAATAATTTATGATGTGATTACATCATCAATTACTGACAATGTAATCACATCGGTATATTTACCGACTAACAGATTTTTTGAGATTGGTTTAATAACCAATTCTTTAATTGTTCTTGCGATATTTCTCGCACCATATTCAGGTGAATAACCTTCTTTAATTAGTTTTTCAACTACATTTTCATCCCAAACTAATTCCAAATTATTTTGTTCAAATAATCTATCTTTAACAATTTTTAATTCATTAACAACAATTTCAGAAACTGCTTCTTTTGTTAATTCATTAAAAATAATTTTTTCATCAAAACGATTTAAAAACTCTGGTGGAAAAATTTGTTTTAATTCATTTTCAACAGCATTTGTTTTTGCTCCAATAGGACTACTAAAACCTGGTGAATTATAGTTTAATTGTTTTGAACCAGCATTAGAAGTCATAATAACAATACAATTTTTGAAATTTACTTTTGTTCCCATCGCATCTGTAATATGACCTTCATCTAATAATTGGAGGAACACATTCCAAATCTTAGGGTGTGCTTTTTCAATCTCATCAAATAAAACAACAGAATAAGGGTTATTTTTAATTTTTTCTGTTAGCATACCACCTTTATCAGAATTAACATATCCTGGAGGTGAGCCAATTAGATTTGATATGGTGTGTTCCATATTAAACTCACTCATATCAAATCTAATCATATTTTTCTCAGAACCAAAAACTTCCCTTGCTAATGTTTTAGCCAAAAATGTTTTACCAACACCACTTTTACCAATAGCAAAAACGCTTAACAAAGGTTTATTTGGATTATTTAATCCGCTTTTTGCTACTTGGAATCCTTCCACAAGTTTATCAACTGCTTCGTCTTGTCCTTTAACAAACTTTTTAATTTTTTGATCCAAAACAACTAAATTTTGTTTTTCATTATCACCCATTTTGGAAATAGGGATTTTAGCAATATCAGAAATAACATTTAAAATATAATCACCATCAATTTTAAAACGATCTGTTAATTTGTGTTTTGAATTTTTATATTCAGTAAATTCTTTTTGGATTCTACGTTCTTCATCACGAACACTTGCAGCACGTTCAAAATCTTGATTACGAACAATTTCATCTTTTAGTTTTTTAAGTTCTAAAAGTTTTTCTTCATAAGCAATATAAACAACATCTTTTTTAAGATTAATTTGTGCTTTTGCACCCGCTTCATCAATAATGTCAAAGGCTTTATCTGGTAAAAATCTATCAGTAATATATCTTTCACTTAATTTAACAGCCATTTCAATTGCTTCATCAGTAAATGATACATTATGGTGATCTTCATAAAATTTCTTTACACCATGAACCATTTTAATAGTATCTTCAATAGAAGAAGGTTCGATAAGAACTTTTTGAAATCTTCGAGCCATTGCTCCATCTGTTTCAATATGTTTCTTATATTCTTCCAAAGTTGTTGCACCAATCAATTGGATTTCTCCATTTGACAATGCTGGTTTTAAAGTATTTGCTGCGTCCAATTGTCCTGAAGAATTACCAGCACCAATAATTGTATGAATTTCATCAATAAAAATAATAATATCTTTATTGTTTTTTAACTCATCAATTAAGTTTTTCATTCTTTCTTCAAATTGACCACGATATTTTGTTCCAGCAACAAGAGAATTTAAAGAAAGTGTATAAATTTCTTTATCTTTAAGATTGTTTGGAACATTACCTCTTGCAATGTTTAAAGCCAAACCAGTAACGATTGTTGATTTACCAGTTCCTGGCTCACCAACAATGATCGGATTATTTTTCTTTTTCCTACTTAGGATTTGTGCTATTTGTCTAGATTCATTTTCTCTACCAATAACATCTTCCAGTTTATCTTTTCTTGCTAATTCAGTTAAATTAGTTGCGAAACTATCTAACACTGGAGTTTTTGAACCATTTCTTTTTTTATTATCTTGTTTTTCCATTTTCTTATTTTATTTTTTTAAAAATTTAATTTTATGTATATCTTCTAATGAATAGATATAATCTTCTTCAGAAAGAATATTTTGATGAATAATCACATCATCAAAGGGTTCTTTTATAATTCTTTTAATAATCAAATAATTTCCGTGATAACTAACAGAATTAACATTATCTAAGTTAATTACACTAGGTAATTTTTTATTATTTGGATAATGAAAATAAATTTCAACTTTTTCTGTTACCATTTGAAAATCTTTTCTGTGTTAAAATATTCAGGATATTTGTTTGTTAATTTTTTAACACTATTTAATAATTCAAACTCTTCATTAATTAATAAAATTTCAACTAAAAATTTAAATAAATCAGTTAGATCGTTTTTTTCAATTTCAACACATCTAATATTTTCTTTTTTAATGTCATTATTAATGTGTTCTAAAATTTTATTTTTTAACATATTTTTAATTTCTTCTGGAAATGGTAATTCTTCTAAACCATCAATATTTATTTGAGATTCATCAAAATCCTTCATTTCAGAAATATCAATAAATAAAGCAATTCTTTTTGCATTATTATTATTAATTTCCAATAAAGTTTTATCTATTAATTCTAATAACCTTTCAACTTCAAGATTATTGTTAAAATAATCACTAATATCATAATATTTGTTAAGATCAAATGTCCCAACAATTTCGCTTTGTTTTTTTTCGTATTTAAGTAAATTTTTTACTAAATTATTATTAAATTTTCCCATGTTTTATTTTTTTATTTATACAAATATAATTTATTTTTTTGGATTTTTTGAATTTTTTTATAAAATTTTGAATTTTATAATAAACAAATTTAACCCTACTAAAAATATAAGATAGTAGGGTTATTTGTTTGAATATCAATATTTTGATATTCAGTTTGTTGTGAAAACATTTTTCTATTAAAAGGTGTTGTTAATAAATGTAATCCGTTTTTTGTTGGAATAACACCAACAATTTTATCACCAATAGGATCTAAACCATTAATAAAATTAATCATCGTTTCTGGAACTTCTGTTAAGTTATCCAAATCAATAACCCAAATTTTTTGTTTTTTTGGGTTTGTTATTGCACCACACATGCTTTCATATGCTTTTCTAACAGATTTATAATCTTTATTTAAGATTTGATCGGTAATCTTTTTTAGAGTATGAAATGCCATTGCTTCAAAAGATCTACAATTTAAGTTAATATAAGCCCTTGCTTTATGTAAATCACATAAAGCAATAATTTCATTCATTTTGCTTTCAAGATATTCAACAGAAGAAATATAATATGTTTTTACAACATAAGAATTTGAACCTAATTCAGGGTTTTCTTTTTTTCTTTTTAAGATTTGCAAATGATAAAAATCATCATCTGTTTCAAATTTTAATAAAGGTTTAATAAGTTCAAAGTTATTCATTGTTTTTTTATTTGTTATACAAAGATAATGAATTTTTTTAAATTTTTTAAAAAAAGTTAATTTATTTTAAATTTTATTATCTATTCATTATATTTTTTAACTTAAATTTTAAACATGGTTTAATATATTTTATATTATTATAATTAAAATACATATGATAATAATTTTCAATATTATTAATATTAACAATTAAAGTTTGATAATTAGTGAATCCCCAACAATTACAATAATATTTAAAATTATTAAGGTTTTCATAATTATTATTACTTTTATATAAAAAAATATGATCACCATCTCTTTTATCAATTCCAACATAAATTAATTCCCTATCTGGATCATTTATAAATTTATATTTATTGTATAGTTTTAATTTTTCTGGTTTCACCTATTTAATATATTTATTAATTTATCTTTTAAAGAATAAAGATCTTTATAATAAAAAAACCAAGTTTGTTTTGTTTTTAAATCTACTCCAGAAGAACCATTTAAATCATTAAAAATTTCAATTAAAATTTTATGTTTTCCATCCATTAAATGATCCATTTCACCATTTGAATTAAAATAAAATGGCCTTTCGTTCATTTTTTTAACATAAAAAATTTTTTTACTCATAATATTTTTTTAATGAATTAACATCAACATCTCTATTCATAAAATGAATAAACATTTCATTACTTGGTTGTGAAGAACCTTTTGTTAAAAACTTATCCCAAAAATTATTACATAATTCTTTATTAAAGAAACCTTTATTTTTAAATTCCATAAAAGTATCAACACTAAGAACTTCAGACCATTTATATGAATAATATCCAACACCATAACCACCTGAAAAAATATGTTTAAATGCGCATTGGAATTTATCTTCCATTAAATAATCAATACCCAATTCTTTTCTAACAGAATTAAGAATGTTTTGAACATCAAATTCTGTTATATTTTCTGTTTGATATACTCTAATGTCAAACAAAGCAAAACATAATTGTCTTATTGTTTGTCTTGAATATAAAAATTTATTTGTTTTTTCAATTCCTTTTAATAACTCTTCACTAATTGGTTCGTTAGTTTGAAAATGAAATGCAAATTCTTTTAATATTTCTTTTTCATATGCAAATAATTCAAAAAATTGGGAACTCCATTCAACAGCATCCCATTCAATACCATTGATACCTGAGTTTTCAATAAATTCCACTTTTGAACAAATATGTTGTAATACATGACCCATTTCATGGAAAAGCGTTACAACATCATTATGATTTAAAAGTGAAGGTATATTCTTTGTTGATTTTGGAAAATTTGCCACTATATAAGCGATAGGAAAAGACTTTTCACCATTATATATATAATGTGTATCACTACTGTTCATCCACGCTCCTGAGAGTTTATTTGGCTTTGTTTCCAAATCCATATAAATTTTTGAAATAAGTTCATTATCTTTATAAACAAGATATGTTTTAACTTTTTCATCCCAAGTTTCTTCTTCAATTAATTCAAATGTTAAATTAAACATTTTATTTAACATTTTAAATAAACCATTTAAAACATTATCTAAACTAAAATATTCTTTTATATTATTTGGTAATGAACATTCTTTTTGTTCAAACTTATTTATGATATAGGTCATATCCCATAACTGGGGATCGTTAATTCCAATAGTTTTGGCAAATTCTAAAATATCTTGTTTGTCTTTAACACTGCTTTCTAAAAAATTATTTTTAACATTATTTAAAAATGTTTCAATTTTAGAAATATTATTAAGCATTCTATCTTCTAGAACATAACTAACATAATTTTCTTTACCAATTAACTTACTTTTTTTATTTTTTAAGTTAATAATTTTAGGAATTAATTCTTCATTTTTTAAACCACGTTTAATGTAATTAACATACATTTCTTTCCTCATATTAGAATCTTTAATTTTTTCCATAAAAATGGTATATGAGGGTGCATCCAAACCAAACTCCCAATATTTATTATTTTCACTATCTATTTTTTGATAGAGTTCTTTTTCACTATTAGAAAATTCTTCCAATAAACTTTCATCTTTAATAATAAGTTTATATTCTTTTTCTGAATTAATTACATTTTCTTGAAAATCAGAAGTTAATTTGTTAAGTTCTTTTTTAATGTTTTTTAATTCATTTCTTTTTTCTTCTGATAAATGAATTCCATTATTTTTAAAATAATCTAAAAAATCATTAACAGATTTAATTTGTTCTTTTGTTAATTCTGTTTCTAACAAAGAATTAACAGCATTATAAAAATCTTCACGATTAAAAATATCTGAATATAAATCTGTTGCAATATCAACATATTCATTATATAAATTATTTAATTTTTCTGAAAAATTAACACTTCTTAAATGATCAATTAAGAATGTTTTTGATAAAACATCTTTTTCTTCTAATTCTGAATTTAAATAACAAAGTGGTATGTAAAAATTATCCCAAGTTTTGTTTTCAATTAACAATAATTGTTCTAATTTTTCATTATATTGTTTATAATAATTAACAACATAATCTTTAACATTAAATGTTTCTAAATTTATTTTTTGATATTTTTTCATCTATTTATTATATTTTTTAGTTTTTGTTTTGTTGAGAATTTATATTTTTTATATATTAAATGACTATCATATGGATATAGATAATAATTAAATCCTAATTTTTTTGCTTCTTCTCTAATTAAAGAAATTTTTTCATTACTAAAATAATTACCAATAAATTTATTTAAATGTGTATCAGGACTATTTTTTGTTAAAAATATAAAATGACCATCTTTATCAGGATATGACACATAATATAATATATCATTATATATTATATAATCACCATGTTTAAATTTTCTCATAATTTTATTTCAAAACGTTTTTTCATTTTTAAAAGTTTTTCATCAGAAACATTATGTATATTTTTTCCATCATGTCTATTTTCAATAATAACAACAAATGTTGTGTAGTTATATTTTTTTGCTAAATTAAAATAATCTTGCATTTCCCATTCTTGGGTAAATGTGTTTGAAACAACAATTTTTTCTAAATTATTTTTCATTGCATTTTCAACACTTTCTTTACACCAAGAATGCGCTAATTTTATTTTAGAAATATCAAAATTATATTCACCTGTTTCATTATCAATAAAAAACATATCAGCCTCATAAACAGGACAATTTAAACTTTTAGCAAATGTTGATTTACCTGAACCTGGCAAACCTCTAACAATATAAAGAATATTATTCAACATGGTGATCTGTTTTAATTAAACTTTTAATACTTCTTTTAGATAAAATCTCAACAACTTCTTCAATAGAGATTGGTGTAAGATTATTACCATCCATACCAACATCCATCATTTTACCTGGACCTAAACGTTCATCATTAAATAAATGAACATGACCATGCAAATGCATAACACCATTTGTTAAACCATCCCAACTCGCAATAGGATAATGCATTAAAACAAATGTATGTTTTACATTATTAATACCAACAACTAAATGTTCGTAATTATTAACACTTTTAAATAAACTTTGGGTGTTATTTTTATTTTTTAAAATATGGTGATCATGGTTTCCCAAAATTAAATGTATATTTTTACATTTAATTTTTTCTCTAAATTCAAAAATAGAATCTAACCCCCCAAAACTAAAATCACCTAAATGAAAAAGAATATCATTTTCTTTAACATTATTATTAATGTTTTCAACAATTGCTGAATTCATTTCTTCTAATGTTAGAAAATCTCTTGTTTTGGATTTATCAACCCAATTACTTGTTCCTAAACAAATATTTTTATGATTGTAGTGTGTATCTGACACAAACCAAATTCTACTTTCTTCTGGTTTATAATTTTTAATCCTCATTACTTTTTATTTATTATACAAATATAATTAAAATTTTTATTTTTTTAAAAAAAAGTTAATTTATTTTTAATTTTATTATCTGTTTAATATATTTTTTAGTTTAAATTTTATTGCAAATTTAAAATTTTCATATATTGAATGCATATTATATGGATATATATAATAATTAAATCCTATTTTTTTTGCTTCTTTTTTAATTAATGAAAGTTTCTCTTTAGTAAAATAATTACTTTCATTAAATTTATGTATATTTCTATTATTATCATTTTTTGTTAAAAATATAAAATCACCATCTTTATCAGAATAAGATACATAATATAACACATTATCATATATTATATAATCACCATGTTTAAATTTTCTCATCTATCTAATATGTTTTTAATTTTATTTTTAACAGAATAATCAAAATAGATAGAATTAAATTTAGTAAATTTAATATATTTAACGGCATGATTTTTAATCATTTCATCACCATCTTCATCAAGAATAATTTCAAGATTAAAATCTTTAATTATTTTTTTAATAAAAACATCACTAAAACAATATTTATCTTTAAGTTTTGATAATTTAAAATTAGAATTAGTTTTTGTTAAAAAATATGCATTTTCATTTAATTTTGTTAAATACATATAACTAATATTAGTTTGTTTATACAAATATGTGTCTTTATATTTTATATAAAAATTATTTTGTATTTTTTTCATCTATTTAGTATATTTTTTAATTTATATTTTGTTGCAAATTTAAATTTTTCCTTTATTTTAGTTTGGGTTGTTGGATAAAAATAATATTTAAATTTTAATTTTTTTGCTTCTTCTTTAATTAAAAGAATTTCTTCCTCAGAGAAATATTCAGATCTACCTAATTGTTCAATAAAATCATGGTTATTTCTTTCACTATTTGTTAAAAATATAAAATCACCATCTACATCATAATATGACACATAATATAGTTCATTTTCATATATTATATAATCGCCATGTTTAAATTCTCTCATCTATTTAATATGTTTTTAATTTTTGAATTAAGTGTTTCTGTTAAAATATTATTTTTTTTATTTAAAATAACATATCCGTAATTTTTGATATACGGTTCGCCTTGTTTATTTTTTTTCTTTGTTTTTAATTTTAAATCCCTAACAATTTTTTCAGGAATTAAATTAAACCTTTCAAAGATACTAAAAGTTGTTAAATTACCATAATCATAGAATAAATAACCAATACTAAAATAACTAATTGGTTTATTGTTATTTATTAACAATAACAATAAACCATTTTTTTCACCAACTAAAATAAATTGGTGTTTTGAATTTTTATATTTAAATCTTTTGTAAGAATAATTATTATTCATTATTAAATTTTTTAATGACTATCACCTACGTTATTTTTTTCTCCGTAAATTAAATAATCAGGGTTAATTACTTTAGCAACTTTTTCTCTTTTACCAGAAGTATGTTTTACAACAATACCTTCGTGTGGAACTTTTGTTCCTTTAATAAAATTATTAAAAACAAATTTATCTTGGATTTCTTTATTCCAATTTCCAACATAAAGAATTTCAACATGCTCCAAATCAAGTTCTTGTGTGATTAAAGTTGTATCCAATGTTGGTTGATATTTATTATCAATTGTTATATCAAACACATTAAATTTTAATTCTTTAAGATTATAATCAAAATTCTTTTGAATACCAGGACCAAAAACTTCACCATAAAGAATAATACCGCTACCAATATTATTTTCTTTATTATTTTTAAGCCATTCAAATAATTTTTCTTTAATCTTTAATTTATCAGCAACTTCTTTCCAAACATCAGTTGAATAATATCCTTGACTATCAGATCCTTTTTCAACATTATGAGAACCATAAATATATTCATATTCAATAAATTCCCAATTTTTGTTTTTAATAATACCTTTGTTAAATAAAAACTTTTTTGTTTTATCCAAAAAACTTAATTTTAATTTTTTAACAATACCATAACGAGCATTAGTACCATGAATTTTTCTTGTTATTTGAACAACATCATCTTCATTAAAGATATTTGGAACATTTTTTATGTTAGGGAATTTGTAATAAACATGAAATGCTGGGTTTGATTGATATCTGATTTTTTTACCTTTTGCTAAAGTTATTGTTTTAACCTCTGGTTCAAATTTTGATACACCCAAAACTTCCATCATATCATCACCATATTCGTATGAACCTTTTTTATCAATAAAAGTAAAAGGAATAATTAAACATTCACTATAAACATTTCTTAATTTAATAGTTTTAACCCTATTTCCTTTTCTTAAATAAGAGGTTATATTCATTTCTTCTGCAATTTTTTCTGGAATAATTGCATCAGTTGTTGCAACAACAACCAATTCACCAACAGTATGTTGATCTTTTTTAACAATGCACTCCCAACCTTCAATAACAGCCAAAACAATTTTATCGGCTCCGTTGATAGGTTTAATTTCAGATATTTTTGATACGAAACAAACTGAATTTTGATTTTTCATTTTTTAAAATTTAATATACAAATATAAGAACTTTTTTTAAATTTTTTAAAAAAAATTAGAATATTTTATTTTTTATAATATTAAAATAATTTTCTAATAAAAGAACCTAAATCATAATTATTTGGATATTGTTTAATATAACAATAAAAAATATGTGTTTCATAGTTATATTTATTTCTAATAAATGATCCTAAATCATAATCATTGGGATATAATTTAATTATATTTTTTAATTCTTTCATATTAATATTTGTTTTTTTAATATAATTATATATTTTACAATTATATTCATTATTTGAATTTTTATTTATTTCTTTAATAAGAATTTTAAACCAAAAATCTTCATTAATAATTGGAAACATTGTATCACCTTCAATATTTGTATCAACTTCAGTAATAAACATTTTATTAGAATAATTTAGAAATTCTCTATATATTTGACCACCACCAATAATATATAAATCTTCATTATTTTCTAATAATAGCCTTTCAATATTTTCATATAATATAACATCATTTGGTTTAAAATTTAAATCAGTACTTAAAACAATATTTTTTCTATTTGGAAGGGCTTTACCAATACTCTCATATGTTTTTCTACCCATAACAATGGTTTTATTTAACGTTAATTCTTTAAACCATTTTAAATCATCTTTGATTTCCCAAAGTAATTTATTATTATTACCAATAATGTTATTATTTGATTTAGCAACAACTAATATAATATTTCTCATAAATAAAAATGTCGGGTGTTTTTTGAACAACCCGACACAAATATAAGAAAAAATTAAAAATTTTTAAAAAAAAGTTAGATTATTTTAATTTTTTTAATTACTATTTTAAAAAGATTTAGATCCATTACTAATATTTATTTTTATATCAAGATAAACATATTTAGGATTTTCATCATAAGCAATATATAATTTATTGTTTTTAACAAAAAATCTAAATTCAGTTGTTAAATTATTAAACATTTCAGTATTAGAAATATGTTCTAATGATTGGTAATTGGTATTACCACTTAAATCTAAAACAACAAAGTTATTAACATTTTTATTATTAAATTTATTAAATTTACCACCAACTAATAAATTATTATTAAAAATATTAATTGTTTTAATTTCAGGATAAAGATTTGCAATACCAGTTTGCTCAAAACTCATATTATTTGTTATACCGGAAACTTGTGTTCCACCAGTTGTATATACATAAATTGGTTTTTTTGTTGTATTGTTGTTTTTAACACCAATATAAAGATTATTGTTTAAATGTAAAACAGATACACCACTAACTTTTTGTATATCAATAAATGGTTCTTCTTTACCCAAATTAAAACTTGTATCAATGCTTCCATTAGAATTTAATCTAATTATTCTTGAATAACTTTCACCACTATATGAATTAAATAAACCACCAACAATAATTTTATTATCAGGTTGTATCTCAATAGTATTTACAACACCATTAAAACCAACACCAGTATTAAAAGTTGTATCAACACTACCATCAGGTAGTAATCTTACAATATTATTATATTGGAATAATTCATCATTTTCACCATACCAATCAGTACTAAATAAACCACCAATAACTATTTTACCATCGGTTTGTTGTTTAATAACGTTAATATAACCTGTTATATAAGGAAAATTATTAAAACTATAGTCAAGATAACCATCAGAATTTAATTTAACAATTTTTGTATAAATAGGATCACCACTATATGAATGAAATGAACCAACAACAATAACTTTATCATTATCTAATAATAAACTATGAACCCCTAAACCACTTGTTATTGGATCATAAACATTAAAACCATTATTAAATGTATTATCAATAGTACCACCAGAATTTAATCTAATTAAATAATTATAATTAACACCACTATATGAATTAAATAAACCAACAACATAAATTTTGTTATCTGAACTAACTTTTATATCACTAATTTGTGTTGGTGTATCACCAGTTGAACTAAAACCAAACCCATTAGAAAATGTTGTATCTAAACTACCATCACTATCTAACGCTAAGAAATTATTTTTTCTAAAATAATCATAATAGGTATTAAATATACCTCCAACATAAACTTTATTATTTTTTGTTGTTAATGCATTAACAACAGATAAACCTGTTGTATCATTAGTTAAAGTAAAACCATTACCTAATTTAAATGTTGCACCTGTTATATTATAATAGTTTTTGTTGGAAACAAAAGAAGTTGAAAACATTCCACTTTCAAATTCTTCATCAGAAGGTAATAAATTAATTGTTCCGTTAATATTTAATGAATAACCAGAATAAACATTAACAGGTTGGGTATTACCACTATTATCTATATATTTTAATTCATATATATAATGTTCTAATTCATTATCATATTGAAACTCATTTTCTTGAATTAAATCAATTATATTATAACTTTTAACTTCACCAGTTAATGTTATTAAATAATTTGATTTTAAATCTCTTAAATAAGTTAAATTATTATCCATTTCTTGGATTGTTAATTTAGAACCTTTAACTTGTCTTAAAACTAAACTCATTTTATTTATATTTTTTTATTCAAAATAATTATCAATATAGTTAATAACTACATATTTATTAAAAGATGGATCATCTGGTTGTGTATCAACTTTAAACCAAATATGTTTTCCAAATGTTTGACCTGTTAATTGATATAAACTATAATCAATATTTTTATATTTAAAATTAACTTTATTTAATTCATCCAAATAATTAACATCACCATCATCTATCGTAAAAGTTAATAAAGTATCACCTGTTGGTGCGATAAAATATAAATAAGCATTATCTGAAAATGGTCTTCCATCCATTATTGTAAATTTACCATATATTGGTTTTATTGAAGAATAAAATTCACTAATACCTGTTGTTGTTAATCCAGTAATATTTGTTATGTAGTTTTCTTCTTTAATTGCCCAATAATAATTTATATTTTTATCGGGACAATCTAATGATGAGATTACATAACTATCATTAATATGTATATACAATTTTTCATTTCTAGGTACAATAAGATTTTTTCCATTACCTAATTTAATATCAAATTGTGCTTCATAATCACCAATTTTATTTACATCTTTTTCTTTCCATTCATAACCAATATAATATTGAGGTATTGCTTCATCTTGGTCTGTTTCTCTAAGATATAATTTACCAGGTTTATTGGCTATTTTATATTCACCTGTTTCTATATTTCTCATACTAAATGTAATTGATGCGTTTTGTAATTCATCAAAAACATTTTTATAATCAGTTAAACCATCTTGGATTATCCTTAATTTTAACTCAGGTAATAAAGAATTTTTGTTTATAAAAAATCTCATATTTTATTTAAATATAAATAGTTATTAAACAATTATTATTTATTTTATATCTATTTATTATTAAGATTATAAAAAAATATTATGGGAAAAGAAACCGAAATCATTAAATTTATTTTTGATAAATTAGAACAAGGAGTTCTTTATCAAGAATTAAAAAAGAAAGATATTATTCCACAAAGATTGGAGATTTATTCTGATTTTGTTGAAACATTATATACTTTGATCTTTACAACTTATTTAGGTGAAGATACAATCAATACAACTGAAAATAAAATTATTCATTTTAATTGGTGTTGGAATAAAGTTAAAGAAAACTTTAAATTAGAAAACATCTCCTTTAATGATGATTTAAAATTAAAAGAGATGTTCTACAATTTTACAGTTAATAATTTCTTTGATAAAGAAAAGTCTGATGAAAATGAAGCAAGAATTTTTATTTATTGGAAAATGCTTTTAAACTATCATACACCAAAAACACAAATGGAATTAGAAGAAATGTTCAACTTTTACGAAAAATTCGACGAGTGCTTTTCTTTAATTCAAGCGTAGGATTAACTTCGGTTAATTCATCGAAATAATTACATTTCGATATAATACCGCTATGCGCCATTGGGTCCATAAGTTGGCTATTATGACCAACATATCTTTCATCAATATTATGTTTTTTACATAAAAATTTAATAAGTTCTTTTAAAGATGTTTTTTGTTCTTCGGTATAGTTTTCCCAATATAATTTATCTTTCCATAAAAACTCAGAATAATTAATTTCTTCATCTGAATATTCTTTTCCTGTCCAATCATAAAAGTTTTTTGTTGTTAAATTCTTTTTTAACCAACCAACATTTTCTAATGCAATAGAAATAATTGATTTATCTGCTTCATTTGAAAAACCTAAATAATAACTAAAAAATTCTGTTTCAAAATGTTGAATAACATCACCATTCTTTTTAATTGTAAAATGTGGTGATTTGTTATATGTTCCCATTCTTCTTGTTTTTAATTGTTGCATAAAATCATTAAATGGTCTATTGGTATTACCAACCAATATTTGTTTTTTATCAGTTTCTAAACCAGAATAATTTGTTCTTACTATTCTATAATCTTCTGTATTAATTTTTAATTTACTCATAGTATATTTTTTATATAAATATATAAATTATATTATATAATATAAATAAAAAACCCCTAGAAATATCTAGGGGTTTAATTATTAATTAATCTTTATTTTTTTAATTTTTCTTCATCCAGTTTTTTAACAGCATTTTTTAATTTTTCTCTACCTTTTCTTGTTTTTAACATTTCGTTAATTTCTTTATCCATTAACTTATCGCTATTAAGAATTTGTTTTTTGCTTTCATATAAATCTTCTGATTCTCCAAAAAGATCACCACCTTCTTCCTCTATCATTTGATTTGCAATATCTTTAGCATAAATAAAGGCGTTGGTTGCATCTTCAATTGTTAAATCAGGTACTAGCATATCTTCTAATTCATCTAAACCATCAGCAAATAATGCTGTATCTGGTAAATCACTACTTGATAAACCACCTAAAATTCGACCAATAAAATAATCAATTAAAAATTTACCTGTTTGTCTTGAACCTATACTATCAATTTTATTTTTAATTATTGTAAAGTTTTTTTCACTTATTAACTTTTCCATTTCTTCTTTTAATGATTTTTGTTTTCTTAACATTTTAAAATCATCACGACTAATCTTACCATCTTTATTTTTATCTAGTTTAGTTTGATTACCTTTTAATTTTTCATTTAAGGGTCTTTCAACAGAACCAGCACTAGCGGTTGTTGTTTCCATTATTCGATTTCTTATTTTTTCAATAAGTTCTTTTTCCGAAATTTTTATTTTTTTCATTTTATTATATTTTGATTTTTATATAAATATTTTTTAACTAATCTGCCGGCTAAAGCATTTGCTTCATCCTCAATAGGACCACCAATATCTTGAACATGTTTTTTTATTTTACCCAATGAATATTGTTTATAATGAACCAACTCATGAGCAATTGTTCTAATAATATCAATAAAATGTCTATTACCAGTGATTGTTCTAACAATAATATCATTATTATTATGAATTTCATGGCATCCTGTTGTCATTTGATGATCACCTCTTTCATGATGAAATATAAACTCCTTTGGTAAATCATCTAATTTAAGATTTTTTTTACAAAAAAAGATGAAGTGCTTTAAATTAGCGACTTCATCTTTTTTTGGTTTATATGTAAATTTTAACTTACTCATTATCTTTTAAAATTTTCAACATCAAAAGTTTGGTTATCAATTTCAGCGAATTTAATTTTACCAGAATCAACACTCATTACAGATCTTTCAAATCTAAATTTTTCTTCTCTATCACCATCATAACCAATAACATTTTTCATAACAATACTAAAAGTTTTTCCTGAATTTTTTGCTAATAAACCACTAAAGAAATCTCTTGTTTGAACTCTTCTTTTTGTTTCATTTTTATCAACAATTTTAAAATCATTAACATCACTTTCAGCCTTTTCAATTTTTTTATTGGTTACTTGACCATAAGCGTTAAGACCAAAAATACCATTTAATGTTTTATTAAGAAATTTTAATTTATTGATTGATAGCAATTTTTTATCTCTATCACTTTTTACATATCTTAAAACAACATTATCTGATGCTGGTTCATTCATAATATCTTTAGAAGTTTTTTCCACATCTTTTTTACTATCTGTTAAATCTAACAAACTATTAAATAATTCTTCTGGTGTTGAAATATTTCCTTCGTCAATACTTTTTAATATATCAACCATTTTTTGATTTTTAATTTTAGGATCACTTCCAGCGATTTTTCCAGGTTTTTTACCTAAAACAATTTGAATTTGATTTAATAGATTATCTATTTTACCAGTTGAGTTAGGATAATCACTATCTAATATATTTTTATATACATAATAGAAAGTTGGGATATCTGTTCTTATTTGGTCATTACTAATAATAGTATTAATTTGATCTTGTGTATAACCAAGTTGTTCTCCGTATTCTTGAATAGAATTATAAAATTCTTTAAATTCAGGTTTTTCTTTAATACCACCAAAAATAACACCTCTTATACCAGGTTTTTCTGTTCTCATTTTTGTTGGTTGTTGTAAATCAACTCTTGTTATTAAATTACCATCATTATCAAATTCTGGATAACCAACAATTGTTGGGTTAGGTTGATTTGCTGTTTCAGGTGTAACAAAACAAAAATCACCAAATATACCAATAATTTTACCTTGTTCTATTTGAATACCTTTAAATCTTGATTCAAGAGAATCATACGATATTGTGTGTTTTTTAATATCATAATTAGGATCTGATATTGTTTCTGTTGCGCCAATAATCATATCATTTACATTAATCGTTTCATTATTAACTAATTTTTTAACAATATATTTCACTAATGAAAAATGCATACCTGGATTATAAACACCAACACCTGTTGATCTACTCTCAATAATACCATCACCTTTTTCTTCTGCTTCTTTAACTAATTGTTCAGTTTTTTTAAGTTCAGAATTTTTAATAATTTCTCTAACTTTATTTATGCTTTCGTTCAAAAAAACTTCCTCATTTTTATTTAATTTTCTACTAGTTTTATTTTTTTGACCAATCTCATAATTAGTTAATTTAAAATAAATTTCTTTTTGTTTTTCAGCCAAAGTTTTATCTTGTTCAAATAATATTAAAGGTGCGTTGTTTTCCCAACGAACATAACTTTTAACATCTGAGGTTTCAACAATAAAAACATTTCCTTCTACTTTATCTTCGTTTTTAATCAAACTTTCAAAAGCCAAAGATTTTTTACTTTTTTGTTTTTCATTTGTTATAGGTTGTTCATCTTTTGCGTACATTGGACGATTATCTCTAACATCTTTTCTGTAATTTGCATTTTTAATAATTTGTTCAGAACTATCAGTTAAATCTTTTTTTCTTTTTTCTTTCCATTCTTTTGAAGGTTCGTTATCATATTTAATGTCTTCCATACCATAATAGTCTTCATTTTCACCTGTTAAAGAAATAGGTTTAATTTCTTTTTCGCTTTCAAGTTTATTAAACAAGTCAGCCTTTGTCATAATTTCTTTAACAGCACTATTATTAATAGAAGCATTTTCTTTATCCATTGTTTTCTTTAAAGCAATAGCTGGATGACTATTTATACCTTTTAAAGTTGCTTCAATTAATTGTTGTTTTGTTATTTTTTTCATACTATTATGATTTATTAGTGTTTGTAATTTCTTAAATATTCTTTAAATTTTTCAGAATCTTTTACTGAGAAAATAGTATCATAAATTGTGCTTATTATACGATGTGCTTGTTTAGTTTCTTTTGTCTTATCAAATTGATCGTCAATAACTTCTGGTCCTTTGATTGCAGGTTTATCAGTTTTAACGTTATCTAAATCACCATATGGCATTATATCTGAAAGTTTTTTTCTAGCATTTTTTGTTGGATCATAACGAGGAATATCATCTTCATTATCAAATAAACCTTCTTTTTTTATTTCCATAGAACTAATTGTTTGTTCATAGATAGTTTGAACCATTTCATCAAACTGCTTTTTATTTAATTTAACAACTCTTTTACTCATTTTATTTTTATTATAAATAGTTTATTATTTTAATTTTTATTTTGTTTTTCCCCAAGTTTTTCCTTTACCTGGAGTTTTACATTGTGATGGTGTTGGTCGGCAAGAAGGATATTTAGATCTTTTTTCACCTTCTTGTCTGCCACATGATTTACATTTACCATTTCTACATGTATTACAATCAACCCATCCTTTTCCACCTTTACCACCTCGTCTTGAAAACCAACCATGTAATCCTTGTTTTTTTTCTTTTGAAAAGTCTGCTCTCTTAGTTTCAAATAATTTATCCTCTAAATCAAAATCTTTTTTTTCAGAAATTTTATTTTCTTCTCTTTTTAAGATTTTAATAGAATTAGGGTTAAAAACTAAATATGTTGTTTCATTATCTTCAGGAAGAATAACACCATCAAAACCTTTTTTAATTAACTCACTAATCGAGTATTTATCATATTCTTCCCAACCAGCTGGATTCTCCAATGTAATAGAACAAGTTAGAATATATTTATTCCCTGAAGCTCCTACTTCATTATTTTTAATATTTTCTAAATTATCTGAAAACCAAAAACCATCCCAAACATGTTCTAATGAAAACTTTTCAAATTTGTTATTAGTTAAATGATATACTTGAAAAGTTTTATTATTATTTTCTTCTTTTAAATTCTTCCAGATCTTTCCTTTTCTACATTGAACAACAGCACCTGATTTATATGCTGAAGGTTTTTCATATTTACGATCTGCAATACGCAAACATCTATCACGTTTAACCTTTTCTTCTTGAAGTTTTGTTTTATTTAATTTATATGTTTTTGGGAATTCAATGCTATCACCTTGCTCACAATAAGGAAATTTTTTACATTTTTCTTTTATTTTAACAAACTGAGCATTTTTTCCTTTTAACATAGAATCCCCTTTATTTCCTTTTTCAGAAAAGTATATTGGTTTTTTTAAAAACCTTGAACCAATAAATGAAGGTGTTTCATAACTACCGGCAGAACCAGTATCAGTACTCTCTAATAATTTATTAAATTGTTCTTCGGTAATTATTATCTTCATTGTTATTAAATTTAAACATTTTTAATTTTTCAAACCAAAAATCTATAATTTGTTCATTACATCTATAAACAACATTAAATGTTTCTGGTATTCCATCACCAACACCAGTAATCAATGTTATTTTTTGTTTTTGTGTTTTAACATCAACACTGATTTCATAATCAGCATCACCATTACTAAATTTATAAGTAATGACTATTGTGTTATTTTTAAAATCTAAAATAACATCATCTGTTAATTTAAAATTATTATTATTAATGATTTTTGAAAAATCTGTTATATATTGTTGAAAAGCCGTTTCATATTTAGGATCTAAATTTGGTGCGTTAATAACTTCAACTTCAAATTCAAAACCATCAACAATTTCAACTTTATTTTGATTTTCTTTTAATCTTCTATAATTTCTAATTATATCAACTAATTTTTTACTTTCATCGTAATTATTCATAATTATACATATTTTTTTAATTGTTTTCTACTTATGCCATATTTTTTACATAGATTGTTTAAAAGAATTTCTACTTTTTTCTTTTTTTCTTCTTCTAATTCAATCTCTCTTTCTAGTATATCAGAAGTTTCATTTTTTTTAGAAAGCATTTCATCTAACTCTCTTTTTGTTAAAAACAAACTTTCTTTTTTAATTTGTTTATTTTCTTTTTTATCTTTTAAAGGTTCTTTTTGATTTTTAATCAATTCCTCATCTTTATTTTCCTCATCTTCTTCAAAGACACCCATTGGAGTACCATACATAGAATATTGTCCAACAGGAGACATAACAATTCTTGGACCACCATTAACTGTTGATGATGACATATCTTGTCCTGTTTTCTTTAAATGATCATCTGTTGTTCCTTTAGCTTTTGTTTCTTTTGAATAATCAGGTTCATCTTCTGATTTATCTAAATAAAGAAAAGCATCCTCAAATTCCTTTAAAAGTTTTTGTTTTGTTATATGAAAATTTGACATAATTACTTTTTATATAAATAGTTTATAACTTGTTATTTTAACTATTTGGGATGTTTAAATGTACATTTAAATTTAAAATTTTTCTTAATTTAAAATAAGTTCCATTAAATCTTACAGGATTGTAATTAAATTGTTTCCAATAGTTAATTTCTCTTTCTTCAGGTGTTAAAATATCTTCAACTTTATCTTGATCACTTTCTTTATCAGGAAAACCAGAAACTAATTCTAATTGTGTTTTTGTGAATATTTTTTTATCATCAGGGTTTTTAATTAAAATTTGATTTCTAACATTTGGGTGAAAACAAATTAAAAGCGGTTCAATTCTTTTATTAAAAATAGATATACTTCTAGCAACATTATATTCACCTAGTTGATTAGGATTATTCTCAACATCATCAGGTAAAATTAAATATGAATATTCAATATCACCATGCGAAGCTTTTGTTCCATTATTAACATAATATAATGTATCACCTAATTTAACATCCAATTTATGCTTCATAGCTAACTCCATATGCGCTTGTTTTGGTAGAGCATTACCCTTAACATTAGTTTTAAAAGATCGTTCAATATAAGCGTCTATTGTTGATTTAACCTTAGCCTTTGTTGCAATTTTTAACAAAGGTATTTTTTTATCATAAATTAAATTAAAATATTCATAATAATAATCAACAAATTCAGAACCTTTATTTTCTAATAATAATCTAATTCCTTTATCTAAAAAATCTTCAATATATTGAGGCATTTTTTTAGATTTAATTGTATTACCAGTTAATTTAACTTTACCATCTGGTTCTAAGTTAGCATAATTTTTTCTTGATAAATTAATTGTTGAGGTAGCTATACCATCCAAACTAAGACCCATATAATCTCTCATATATAAATCATTATATTCGGCAATATAAGCATCAACACCTTTATATAATTTATCTTTTACAACTTTATCTGAAAAACCTTCACCAATATATTCATATGAACTCATTTTATTAAAATCTGAGTGTGAAAAATTCACACCATCGGTATCTAATACAATTGGTTGAAAACCTTTTTTTCTAAAAAAATAAATCATTAATCTTAAATATTGCCTACCAATACATGTGATTTTTTCACCTTTATTTAAATCACTCCAAGGAAAAACATTTGGAGCTGTTAAACTACCATACATTGAGTTATTAAGAATTTTAATAGGTAATTGCTTTCTATCGTAAAAAGTTTCTAACTTTGAATTATTTTCTTTTGCAGCTAATTTCATTAAACCTTTATAATGATTTCTTTCAGCATAAAAATGTTTTAATAATTCTTTCATAATACCATCAATATCAACATCAGGAAAAATATCATGTGTTAATTGTATAGAAGGATAAAGAGAAGAATAGTCAAGTTTTACAATATTACCACTATATCCAACTTGACATAATCTACTTAAACCACCAATAAAATCTCTTTTACTTTCTTTTTCAGGTATTGCCAAATTATTTTCATATGACCATGAAAGCATTAATTGTTTCCATAACGAAGCTGTACCCATTGTTGATATTCTTTGGAATAAACCAGGAATTAATTTAGCCAATAAAAAACTACTTTGATTATAGATATTATCTACCTCAAGAGTTTCCCATAAGTCATCCATCAAATAACGTTTGACAATATATTTACCATCAACAATTTCAAAATTTTCAAAGTTTTCTGGTTTCTCTAAAAAATATTCACCATTTTCATTATTAAAGTAATATGTTTCATTTTTTTCCCATAACTCACCAATCTTATCACCTTTAATATAAACACGATTAACTTTATTAATTTTTGATTGTTTTGTTATATCTTTAAGTTTTCCACTTTTAATATTTGAGTTAATTGCCATAGCTTTTCTTACAGCGTGATAAGTATCAATAATATTGAAACCAAATATATTTACTTGTTCATATTCTTCAACTTCATTACCTAATTTAAGATTTTCTTTTGTAATAGAAAAACTTAACTTATCATTAAATAATTTAATTAAAGTTTCAACATCAATACCATTAATTTCAGCTCTTCTTAAAATAAAAGGCCAGTCAAAGTTGGCTGAGTTATATCCAGCTATAATAGATGGTTTTAAATTTAAAATTTCATGAAAAAATGTAATGATTAATTCACCTTCACTCATTTCATCTCTTGAAAGAAGTTTTTCATAATTTCTATTATCTTTAATACCAATTAAAAATATTTCATCTGTTTCAGGATCAAGACCTGTTGTTTCAATGTCAAATACCAAACGATGAACATCATTGTATTCTTCCATTCCTTTAAAAATTCTAACACCATTTTGTATAAACCACATTTCAATTGGTTTAAGTGCGAATAAATATTCTTTTGAATTAAACCAATTTAAACCACCAAAATTAAAAAAGTTTTGTAATTCTCTAAAACCTTTTTCACTTTGAATTAAATATTTAAATCCGTTTTCTAATCTTTCAACATTGTCGGTTCTTAACTTTTTAACAGATATACCAAACTCACGCATAGCTTTTTTAAGTTTAGTTTTATCACCCTTATAGAAAAGACCTTCTGGTAATTGTTTAATCCAACAAAAAGGTTTTAATTTTTCTCTTTTTACTTTTTTTCCATTTATATTATCTTCAATAATTTTAATAATTGTTTCAGTGTTTTTATCCCATTCAACACTTACAATTTTTTCTTCTACATATTTTCCATTTAAAAATTCTTCAATTACTTCTTTTGTTAATTTAGTTTTCATATTTATTTTAATTATATTTTAATTCTTTAAAAAATTCAATTTTTATTAAAAAAAGAAAAACCTTAGATTTTTTTCTAAGGTTTTTAATAATATAAAATTATTATATTATTTTTTTAATTTCTTTTTCGGTTTTTCTTCTTTAAGTTGAACATCAATTCCTTGTGAAGTCATTTTTTTAATTTCATTAGGGTTAGTGTTTTTTGGTAAAACCACATTTCCAGTTTTTGAATCTAAATCCATTTCATTAAGTTGATTGATATGCTCCTTAATTTTTTCTAATTGTTCTGTTGTAATTTGGTATTTTTTCATATATATAAATAGTTAATTATTACGATTTAAAAATTTGTTATATCAACAAGAACACAAGCGTGATTTTCATCACAAATATAAATTATTGTTCCTATATTTTGTGCTTCTTCAAGAGTATCAAAATATAACATAGGTATTTCAGGATTACCTGTTTCAACTGCGTAATATGTCATAGTATTATGTCGATTAAATAGTGATTAAGTACAACCAAATCTGTTGCTAAGGATTTAATAGCAGCAAAGTTTATCCAAAATTGGTTTGCTGTATTTACAGATAAAATTGTTGTTGCTGGGTCAATAGTATTAACACTTTCATAAGAGATATTAGCAAATATCTGCATATAATAACGTTGAGAACTTAAACTATTTTGATTACTAATTGTTTTAACAGAACCAGCTTGTCTTTGAGTATTTGTTAAAGATAATAATCTATTAAATTCAAAAGTACCTGTTGTATCAGTAGCACTTGTTGGTGTCATATAACTTCTAATACCCCAAGTTTGTCCAGTGGTTAGTGTTGCGTTATAAAAACTTGAAACTTCAATCCTACTATTAGCCGTTAATAATCCAGCAGGTATATTAACAGAAGCAATAACAGATAAACTTGTTGTATTCCCTACTGCTTGATTATTTCCTGAAGTATATATAACCCTACCTCTCCAGTTTGTTCCATCCCAAGTTAAAAGCGAACCGTTTGTTCCTATATCAGTGGCAAAATAAACTTGACCGATAAAATTATTTGTTGGTCTATTAACCCAACTTCCACTTCTATTTATTGCATAGATTGTTCCACCACTTACTGCTAACGGAGCTGTTGTTCCTGATAGAGTTTGAAGATTAACAATTCCTGTTATTGTTCCACCACTTTTATCAAATTTATTATTTTGTAAATTTGTTATATTATTAGAGTTTGTTGTAGCACTTGTTGTTAAACCAGTTAAAGTATTATTTGTATTAGCAGAATAATTGTTAAAATCAGAAATGTTTAACTTATTATTTAATGAATTTGTTAAACCAGTTAAAGTATTATTTGTATTAGCAGAATAATTGTTAAAATCAGA
>ERZ869907.195-NODE-195-length-28144-cov-7.709103_pt1 | contig 28144 bp, 44 predicted proteins | sample MGYA00579309_ERZ869907 | MGnify/ENA primary metagenome ERZ869907 (study PRJEB32216, sample SAMN09231814) | wastewater metagenome | place: USA: Maryland | collected 2016-07-30 | study: EMG produced TPA metagenomics assembly of the PRJNA472060 data set (Reclaimed... | reverse complement strand
ACTGGATGAACATGCAATTTAACCGCCACGTTCACCAGTTATGCACCGAAACGCTTTCCAGCAAACAACTTAAACTAGCAGTGGCAGGTAAATTACACATTCACTTTGGCGAGCGTTTCCCGTTTTGTTACCGAAAACTTCTCGCCTTCTGGGACGCCAGACGCCCCGCATGTCCACATCATACCACAACATATCGCCGTGTCAATACTTCAGCACTAGGATTTTCGAGACATTTTCGCATACAAGAACTCGCGCGCCTCATACGTCGTAAGGCAATGAAGATACGACTCGTCGATGTAGCCAGCAACGATTGGGTTTATATAGGGCAATAGTATTCGTTCTGGCTTAGCCATCTTTGGCAGCACAGCGCTAGCAAGAAGCCCACCGACTGCTGCGAATAGCGATCTACGACTTAGCATTTGCATTTACTCCAATAGTGACTTTGCCATGTCGATGCTGACTACACCTCGCTCTAAAAGCCCAGCAACGATCTTGTCTCGCTGGCTGAGTTTTCCAGCAAGCATGATTGTTTTACGAATGGCGTTCACAATTGCACCATCAACAATCAGTGGCAATTTATAGCTTTCGGATGACTTGCTGGCACTGACCGTGATAACTTGCTCGCTCATTTTCCGCTCTCCTTTTCCGAGTCGTATATGCCACGCGATATGCTACCACATAAAAACGGCGTGTCAACTTGCTAATTTACAAGTTCAATGCCGATAAAATCACTGCCCTTTCGTTCACATCGATCCATTGTCGAATTCCCGCCAAGTCCTTACCCCATAAAGCTTTGAACTCTGGACCCCAGATCGGCAATGCTTCAGCGCGAAGGTGTTTCGATCCGTGGTGATGCCAAATCACAGCTTTGTTTTTGTTGGTGCCGTACAGCGGACTGCAATTGCACCTGTCATCAATCAGTGTGTGCTTATGCTTGCGTAGGAGAATCTGCGCCGCCAACTCATCCCCGAATGGACATAACCACCCTGCAACCGTCAGTTTGTCCCAATCTTGCAGGAACTCCCTGCCGTATGTCTTATCCCAGCAAACGACGCCCGTATTGATTGCCGCGTGCGGTGCGTCCAGTGAATCGTCAATCAGTTGCTCTACATCGATCCCATCGCACTTCACGCCGCGCCACTTGAGAATGCGACCGCTTACCATCTTGCCTGTGCTAATCCAGTCGGCAAAGCGAGTCACGACGATTCCCGGCGACTTCTCGCCAAGTTCTAGCAGCGGCTCAACCTTACCAGCCACCACTGTATCTGAGTCGATCAGCAGTGTTGTTTCATACGGTGAGAATTTCCATAGCCCGGCTTTTGTCGTATACGCGGTATGCTTTCGACGCTGAACGATAGGGATTGAGAGAACATCTGCCCCGCATGCTCTCCCAATCCTATCGCAGATTCCTTCGTCGCCACCGCCATTCAGGATCGTTACACTGCCTGAGTAGTGCTTGCGCAGTGAGTGCAGTGACACCAGCAGCCGCACTAAACATTTGGTGTTGAGATTGAAATAGCAAACGCCACGGCTATCCATGCCAGAAACGTGCGTCATCCTTGCACTCCGCGAAACTCTAACTTCTCGTTGATTACATCGAACAGATCAGCCACAGACAATTGAGCGGCCATCTCCTTTAATGAATTCACCTGATCGCTTCTGCTGATGCTCTGACAGACCACTCTAATGTCGAGCGATATTTCCTCAAGACGAAACAGCGGCGCATCACGCCTTAGCGAGAATTCCTGAATGCACGGATTTTCCGCCTTGAGCAAATGGTTGTCGAAACCAAATACCAGCGATTTTCCGTCAGCCAGAATCAGTCCATTTCCATATCCGCGCAACATTAGTGTGGGCCACCATATACAAAGACTTCTTTGGCCAGCGAATAGCCCGGCTCTTTAGCAGCGAACTCATCGAGCGTCATCAAGCACAATTGGCTGTACTGACGCTCAAGTTTGTCGAGTGCCGCCCTGGCCTTGGCAATCTCGATCTGCTTTGCCTTTAGAAAGGCGATAGCACGACGACTTGCTTCTCGCTCCAACTCGCCCTGCGCAGATGCCGCCAAGTCTTTTAAGGTAACGACGTTTCGCACTGGACCTTTTTCAATATCATTGCTCATAAACTTTCTCCCTTCACCCCGATATATCACACAGCGCATCGCTGCGTCAAATGCCAAAAGACATTACAGACGTTTTGTGATCTCGCGGGCCGGGCCTGATGTTAAGCTTCAGTCCAGCACGGTAGATGACATTAAACAGAGAGCGACGCTTGACGCCATACTCAGCGGCCAATTCGTCGGTGACAGGCTCACCGGCACGAAGTCGCTCGATAAGCTCACGCTTCTTATCTCCTGCGATCTTGCGAGACGAATGCCTTCCGCCGCTAGGAATTGTCAGGGCGTCAACAATATCCCAACCACCCCGGCACATCCTGTCGCTTACTACCTTCTCATCAGCACCATACACCTCACTCCACTCCGCAATGCACTTCGTTGTTCCGTTGATCTCGTAAAGGGCATTGCGCGACGTATTGCGTCCCTGTTCTTTCTGTGTCGCCCATCTGACATTTTTCACTCTATCGTTCGCTTTGCATTCGGTACACAAACCACACCAGTACCCGCCATCGTTGTCGATTCTGTCTATAGAGTGCCTAGTTGTTGGCGACGGGCCGAGCGTCGCGAAGAATCCATCAAAACTGGACATTCCTTCGCAGAATGCGATGCCGCGCAGACAATACCTGCGACTCGCTGGAATGTTTTGGTTTGTACAGCGAGTCCGCATAGCAACAAAACACCCAAATTCATGCTTATACTGCTTTCGCGACGTAACTCCACCCTTGGCAGTGTTTCTGCTGGAAAGCAATTCGCGCTGAAGGCACCCACATGACCGCGATGTTCCCTTTCGCAGTGCGCATCCAGAGATGACTTTTTCTGTGCCACACTCACAACGACACAACCATGCGGCCTTTCCGCCAGACCTTCCAGCGCGAGCAACTACCGTCCACCTTGTAAAGACTTGATTTGTTAAGTCGATTACATTGTGTGCCAACCTAAGACTGCAACTCGATTGCTGACTTTCCATTTTCGTATTTCCACGGTCCACTGGAACTGCACCATTTCCCACTATGCTCGCACTCAGCAATTCTTGTCAAATACACACTTTCCATTTGCGTGTAGTAATTTCTAAGTCGCGGTCGCGGGTGGTCTTGGTGGTAGGCTGTAACGTCTGTTCTGTAAACTGGTGAGAGCGGTATTCTCAATAGACAATCCCCAAGGAACTGATCCTCGTAACCTGCCAGCGAAAAACACTCGTCATTGCATCCAACAGAGAAAAGGTCTTTCCTGTAAATCGAACCCAGGAAGAACAGCGGCCTTTCGTTTATGTCTTTTGCTGTGTACGCTTGCAGTCTTCGCATCATAATGCCAGACTGGCTAAAACTAGCGTTCCACACAGTCGCAAAGTGCATCTCACCTTGCTTTAACTCAGACAAGCGTTGCAGTGAGTCGATTTGCTCATGCACCACATCATCTGACTGCGCAATCACAACCTCGCCTTTGGCGTGCCTGTAGCCTAAGTTCCTAGCTGGACCTGGATTGCGATATTCACCTGCACGATCAATTCGCAAGTAAGTAACACCCCTTACCTTGCAGACTTGTTCTGTTTCGTTGCCTGCGCTGCCATCGTCAACAACAATCACCTCGCAGTTGAAATCTGGCCTTTGACGAATAATCGAATCGAGCGTGCGAGCAAGGTAGGTAGGCTTGTTGTGCGTTGCCATTACCACCGATACCTTGACCGGCATGGCGGCGAGTCGTTCGGCCCGCAACTGTTCCGCCCTGTCAACAGCAGCCTGCCACTTACTTGCGCGCATACCGCACCAGTTCCTCAAACGTGCAAGTTTGGACTTTTTCCAAGAAGTCGTAGTAACTGATAAACCCAACGTCTCCCGGTACAGGCCAAAAGTCCGCTGCCAGCACAATCGTCAGTCCGCAATCGTGATCGAGCGAGCGGTACTTAATGCCACGGTCAATGAAGTGGTTCAGCAGTAAATAACTGTCGGAACACTCTCCCTTTGCGCAGTGGCGGCGAGTAGGCGGAATCATGTCGTGCAAGACTATCGCGCGATCCGTACAGGCAATGGCGTTGTTCCAGTCGCGTTTCACGAAGTCTATGCAGTGACACGCATCGATAAACGTCACATCGAAACGTCGCTTGTTTTGCGCAAAGAATTCGTCGGTAGTGCCTGTGAATATCGCCTTTCCGTTCGTGTCCACACTCACCTTGTCGGGACAATCGACAGCCTTGTGGTTAGCGCCATCCCAGTATCCAAGTTCAAGGTATGACACTGGCTTGATCGAGTTGACTAGCTCAACTATGCGAAGTGACATTCTTAATCAATGGCATTCTCAGCCATGCCTTCTTGCTCTCGGTTAAAACACTATGCTTCCATGACAGGAACGAACGCGGCACAGACTCCCCAAATTCGTAATAGTGCGGATTCTCTCTACTGAGTCGCCGTATGATATTCTGTCTACTGCCCCATTTACTGCGGAAGATCGAGCGCGCTTTTCTTGTGGGCCACGAACTGCGAAGCGGCAGGTACAGCACCTCTTCGCTGATATAGAGTGCGATATCCGCCTCTTTCATCCGTAGCATGTAGTCATCGTCTTCGTAGTTCCCGCCAATAAACCGCTCATCCATCGGGCCAATGCGACGGAACAACTCCTTGTCGAACCCGAAGAATCCGAAGCGGTATAGCCCCACCAGCCCATAGCCGCTATTCAGCAGTGAATTGAGTTTGTCGATATTCTCGGTCTTCGGAAAGCACTTGTCGCCGCAGATGATGACTCGCTCTGTTGGGCAATCCATGACGCACTGATTCACCAACCAACTAAAACTTGGTGCATTCGTCCCATCTACTGCAATATGCGGCTGATCGCCTAGAACCTTAACCACAGCCGCCACCATCTTTGGGCGGTGCGACGGAATCATTATCGTGTACATCGACGCTTGCGTGTCTCGCTCGTTGCGGTATTAAAGTAGTAGTGATACAGCGGTGCGCAATCTAGCCGCACTTGCCTCTTAACCTTTGGCCATGCCTGAGCTACGAAATCAAAGTCCTCCCCGTACAGCTTCGGTGAAAAACTGCAAGACTTGGCTAGTCTGCTATTCCAGACCTGCGTATGTGCTGGCTTGCCAGTCCACAATTCAGGACCGTCTTCGTATTCGTACTCAATTCCGTACAGGCACCTCTTGGGCGGTCCATTGTTGATATAGACCAACTGCGGAAACACGATACAGTCCGTGTTCGGATTGGCTGTGATTGCCGTAAGTATCGTCTCAACGTAGTTCGCCTCAACCACGTCGTCGTCATCGATGAATGCCAAGAAGTCGCCCTGAGCCAGCTTCATCAACTGATTTCGCTTGTCGCCTAGCGACATCGTTTTATTATCGAGCAGTGCCAGTATCTCGACAGGTTTATCCTTCACCTGCGGCTCTAGGATATCTAGCAGTCGTGGAAAGAATGTCTTGATTCGAGAGGGGAGCGTCGGTATCAGTATCGAGAACTTCATGCGATCAATTCCTTCCAGCGGTTCATGCACGTTACCTTGTCGCAGCCCTTCGATAGGAAATGCTCTCGCGGAGCGTACCTGTCTCGCATGGCCAGAACTTTGTGGATTGCCAACGCAAATCTCGACACGCTACGCTCAACTACTTCGCCGTATGGAACGTCTTTGTTCAGGTCGTCGTAATAGATGCCAACATTCGGCACGATCAAAGGCAGGCCACATGCCGCTGCCTCGATTCCCGCAAGATGCTGTGTTTCCGTCTTGGACGTGCAGACTAAGGCTCCACATGCGTTCATAATCTCCACCAGCGTCTCTTGCGATACCCTGCCGAAGTTGGTAACTCTCGGATGCTCAAATCCCGCACCATCCTTGGCGACAATCGCAAAGTGAAAGCGAGTTTCCTCGATCAGGTCAACCAGAAACTCCCAACCTTTCACATCACTGGCAGCACCGACAAACAGAACCGTATCCTGCGGCAACTTGTGGGTCCATTTCAGTTCCTTTGCAGGGCGGAATAAATCAAAGTCCACGCCAATAGGAACGGTGACGTGCGGCGTCTTAGTGCTGGCCACATGCAGCCGCGTGTACTCTGAGTTGAATACGACGACATCGCTCGAATCCATCACCGCCCGCTGCATCTCTGCGGCGCGTCCGCTAGTCACGTCTTGTACGAAACTGATCGTGCGTACCGGCAAATTGATTGTGCGAAAGTAGGTTCCGTTGCGAATGATCAATCGTGGCAGGTCACTAGCGGCCTCCATCTCGATCTTGTCGGCCAAGCGATTGAATGGCGTGTAACCGCCAGTCCTATCCTCTAGGTCAAGTTCTAGCAGAGTGTGCCAGAATGTTTTTTCCGACAACGTACCAAGACAGTCATTTACAAGCCACTTGTCAGACATTCAATTTCGTCCTCTGCTGGCTCGCGAACATGCTTCCACGTTCGTCCAGTCACAGCTTTTAAGGTGCAACTACTGCTATAACCCAACATCTCACCGATAGCCTTGTACGAAAGCCCCTTGTATCGCAGCGCCTTCATTCGCAATACAAGTTCGTCAGTCAAAATAGCGCGAGCATGGCGCTCACCAACACCAACTCTTGCAGTACCATGCAACCTCTTATCTCTTGCGTTGCCCGCTGGGGTGTCCCACCGTAAGTTGTCCAGCCAAATGTTTTTTGGGTTGCCGTCGTTATGACAGCACTGCATTCCTACTGGACGAGGGCCGAGAAAACATTCAGCCACAAGCACATGCAACATTCGACGTTTAGTGCGTGGCTTATCTCCGCTGCCGTCGTAAAGGGATACGGCTCTGTAGCCATGCTCAGTAATAATGCCGATTCGCTTTTCATTCCACTCGCCAAGAAATGACGCCATCGCGTCGTTCGGCTTGCGATGCCATCGGCTCTGGTAAGTCCCATCGCTCCATATGCGATATGCTGGATAGCCCGGAATCTCTCTATATTCCAATACCGTTGGCACTGCCTACCCCTTCCCCTAAAGCGCCAAGCTGGTCGTTTACAAGCCACTTCATTTCTTTGACTCCAACTCCCGCCTATCTGGGTGCGACAAGCCGCTATATCCAACTTTGCGAATCTCAATGTCGTAATCGACGTGACACTTGAGTTTGGAAATGTCCTTATTGATATTTGCCTTTGGCGTCCAATAGGCTTTTCCGCACTGCCACCACACCGAATCCCCAGGTTCAATCTTGAGTGAGGTTTCGTTCTTTTCGACCAATATCGCGCATGTTTGCTTGTACTTAGTGTCGTGCGTATCCACGAAGATTACTTCGGGACGCAGGCGCAATTCGGATACTTCGATAACGATACCGCCAACCATGCTACTTGGCTCCAAACTTTAACGGCGCTGGCTCTGGTGGTGGAACAAACTCGCCTTCGTCGTGCGGTTCAAGATCGCGCAGTCGTTTGCTGTGGTTGTCAAGCCTGTCCTTGTACCACTTCAACCTCATATCTTGCCACTCTTGATTGCTGCGATACCGCGACATTGCTGCCTTTAGATGGATAATCTCATTATTCAAATCTCGCAAACTAAGATCGTATAGGTCAGCACTGGGAATGAAAAACAAGCAAGCAAGAAAGCCCGCTACCAATCCACCAGAGAACGCCAGACAAGACGCGACAATAACTTCCTTTGTCACGACCGTTCCAGTTACCGCTACATCCTCAGTGTCGGTCATTGCACTTCTTTCCCAGGATGCACCGCCAGAATATCAGCGTAGTTCAGTTTGCTATGCCACTTTTGAAGCGGTTTAAGCGCGCCATCTTTCTGAATGATGCTTTGACAGTACCCAAGTCCGTCCAGCAAGGCAAATGCTTCTTCCGTGTTGCTGGTGTTTGTCTGCTGATCGATAATGTTCGAGCATTCCCAGATGACCGCTGGCTTGTGTTTCTCAAGTGCTTTCAGTCCACCACGCAACACCTTTGCCTCCGCGCCTTCCACGTCGATCTTGATTAGATCAACGCGACCTGCGTGATACGCCATCTCGTCCACTGTCACAGCATGGACGCTAAACGACTTGACGTTGTGACAGATGAACTCCATCATGCTCGACAAGCCACGATTGCCGCCATAGCGTCGCACATTAAACTTGACGCAAGCAACCTCTGGATCGTCCTGCACTGCTGACTTGTGGCAGTAAATGCGGTTGCGTAGCAGTGGGTTTAGTTCGACATTGCGCTGCAAGGCTGCGAACATCTCGGCGTCTGGCTCAAAAGCAAACACCCGTCCGTCGCACGCAATTTGCGCGAACGGCAGCGACAATAAACCAGCGTTCGCGCCGATGTCGAATATCACACCGTCTGGCGGAACTAGCCTTGCAGCCACATCAACCAAGTGCTGCTCGAAAGCGCCGTTCTCGATGATGTGCCTATCGAGATCAGACTCAGGATCGAGAAAGTAGGTTATACCGTTATAGGTACTAGTCATCCTTCTCACCTTCCTGAAAATGGTAGGCAATCGAATCGAACACCGTCACATGCTTTTTGTGGATCATCGTGTGGTGAAAGAAGTGATCGTCGCCGCTGCGAATGAAGCGTGTGCCATGCGCACCAACACCGCCGTCGTAGATGTTTCCCTCTGGATATCCACCAGCCGCAAGGAACTCGCCTTTATTGAACACGCACGGCATGTACAGCCCACCAGCCTTGACTTTGTGTTCTGAGATGTCGGCAGCGTATCGCTCAAACGCATCCTTACGAAATGTATCGAGCGACCGCCCGAAGTCTTTCGAGATCGCGTTCTTACCGCTCAGCATCTTGCCAGACTCAACCAACCGACTGCACGGTATCGTCTTTTTGTCAAAATGGTTTAGCAGATTCTTCAACCAGCCTTCGGCGCACCACATATCGCTATTGAGAAAGACTATCGTATCCGTCCCTGTGGCCTTCGCACCGGCATTCCACCCGCGATAGACGCGATTGAGGTAGTAATCGCTCGGTTTCGCGTCCCTATAGTCCAACCACCTACACCCAGACTCGGCAAGTGCTGTTAGAACCTCTGGCGTGGCATCATTGGCCACAATCAACATCTCCGCATCAAATCGCCGCATGTTCTCAAGCATGAACTTGAGATAGCGAGTCGAACGGTAGATCATTCCGACGAGAGTGACTTGCATTAGACGAAATTGGCGTGCTGTGGGTTCGTGTCGATAGCGTAGAGGATGGTCTTGAGTTTAGACCCGAACATGCAACGGCTGCATTGCGTGGCGTCAAAAGTCTCGAAGTCTTTCTTTTTCTCATCGCTCGACCACAAATCCTTGAGTCGCTGGTTCTTGAGCGATCCAATCGTACCGCGATCAGAGTACGCTAATAGGCAGCACCGAAAATTTGACTCATCGGCACCAACGTATGTTGTAAACTGCTGATAACCGCAGAACGGGTGCGTCGGATTTTTGTCAACCAAGTCCTGATAGCGGTCGCCAAAGTTGTCGAACACGCGGAACCCATCACCTTCTAACTGCCTCGCTTCCTTGCACTGTGCCAACGCGCCTTCGTAGAAGTTGGCAAAGTAGGAATCATCGTCTGGCTGAAAGACTGCACTAATGCGTATGTTGTCAGCACCGAGAGACTTGGCTAGTCGCGCACATGCTGCCGCTTCCCACCAATTCTCTTTGTTCAGGACAAACCCAATGCCAATAATCAAGTCGCACTTATTCCCGTCCGCAATGTACCGTTTACGTGCTTCCGTCAACGCCTTAATGTTGGCAGTGACGCGGTGCATTCGTTCGCCTTTGATTCGGCGGTTGGCTGCATAGACTTCCGGCGTAGCAGCATCTAACGAGAATCGCACCCACTTGCACCGCAACAGATTCTCGATATGTCCCGGTCGAAACAACTCACCATTGCTGACAAGAGCAACATCAAGTCCCTTGTCTAGTGCGTACTTCATTATATCGACGCAATCAGGATGCACGGTTGGCTCGCCACCGCCTGTGCATTCAAGCGCGCCGATACCCATTTCAGCCATATCGTCGATAATTTCAATCGCCTTCTCTCTCCGCATCATTCGCATTGGATTGTTAGTGCCAAATTGCGCAAGCGGAACATCTTTAGCGAACAACTCATTAGACGTATAGCCAGTCCATCGGTAAGCGCAATTATGAACTACAACTCCGTTGGCAATATAGGACTCGAAAGGCTCGACAGACAAGTTGTACACACGAAACTGTCCGAGAAGTCGTCGTACAGAAGCAATTGGTCGTAATACCAAACACCGCTCCAATGCGCCGAACTCTCCATGTAACACTTCATCACAGCTTCCAACAACTGTGGAATCGCACTGCGATGGTCCTTCTTGAAAACCACTAGGCAGTTCCATTTCTTGGACATATACCGTCGCACAACCGGAATGCCGTAACTCTCCATGTTCCGCTTGTGCAGTTTGTTGTTGAATGTCGCGCACTGCGTGACTTCGATTGTCTTTTTTTGCTTCGGCACTCGATAGTCTGGATTCTTTCGTCCGATCCACAACTTGGCGTTCCCTGTCCACTCGATATCCAGCGACTTGCTCTGGCACCAATTGGAAAAGTGCGTCTCGTTCTTTGACGGTTCCTTGTGCGCAAACACCTTCTCCATTGCCTTGCGGTGGCCGTCTGTGCCCTTCATTGGATTCTTGTCCGACAACATTCTCTTGCGCGCTGCATCGGCAATGCTTTGTAATCCCTCCCTGGATCGGTTGATTGGCTTGCCCTTGGACTGCGCACTCACCTTCGCAGCAATTTCCGCTCGCTGCATTGGGTTGTTGCGTTTCATTCTGCGAGACAATCTTTCGCGAGTCGCCACGCAATGCGCCGAACTCCCCGAATGAGCGTGCCCCCGAATGAAGTCCGCCCACCGAGTTTTCTGATACACGTTCACTTTCCCGCCGCAACCGCACAGGCATGGCGGTGGCTCTGGAAAGTCTCTGTGAGTCCGAAATAACAACGCCCTCTTGGCGGTCTTTACCCGCTGGTGATGTCCGCGAATCCGTGGATTGTATGATTTGGTTTTCAGGTTTAGTTTCGTCGGTTGTCCGCACCCGCATTCGCAAAGAGGTGGTGTCATGCTCTCCATAGCCAGACGCTCGGCACTGCGATTCCTCCCTGAACTCTTCTTGCCGTAACCTTTCAGTCGTCGAACGTGACCGCGAATGAACACATTCCACTGGCTCCGATACGCCTTGCTTCTCTCCGTTGTCTTTCCGCACCCACACGCGCACAGCGGCGCTGTCGATCCCGGCTCGTACTTCACTGGCTGAAATGTATCCATCCTGAGTGAGGATTGGATGTTCTCCTGTAACAAGCAATCGCTTTCCATCTACCACTACCTCCAAGATTTCGGAAACCTCTCGCGAACCACACTCCGTTACTCGCCCCGTACCGCCAAGTGGCGTGCTTACTTCGTCGCCAACACACAGCAAGTCAATGCGGCGAGGACCAACTGGCGTATCAATCAGCGTGTCGCCAGCGAGACACCAAGAGCAATCGTGGTTGCATAAATCACTTAGAACCATTTCTAAGTGCGTTGGCACAATCTGCTCGCCACGTCGCAACTGCGCAATTCGTTCTGGGTGGTGGAGAATCTTGAGGCTGCTGTACGGTCCTGCGATATCGCTCACTGAATACATCCTTGTAACACTTGCCACGCCAGCAACACGCACTGCCGCTTCTTTGGTGTGCCAATGCCTTTGAACCGCCCTAGCCACTGCTCGGCTGTGATCGAGCGAATCTGTTCGAGCGTCTTGCCTTCAATCGATTGCACTAATATGGAGGCACTGGCTTGACTTACACAGCAACCATCACCGTCAAACCATGCTTCCATCACGTAATCATTCTCAACCCGAAGCTGCAAGGAAACGCTGTCGCCACATGATTTATTGTGCAGTTCGTGTCTATGTGTAGCGCCAGTGAGTGTTCCGTGGTGGAATGGTGATTCATAGTGGTCGGTGATTTCCTCCCAAATGTCACCCTGCATACCTCTCGGCCTCGCTCTTAGCTGCTGCCAATGTGGTACGGCTGCAAATTATCACCGGGAATCGCTTGCCTGCCTTCCATACCAGAAAACTACCACCCTCTCTGCTGACTGTCACTCCGCCGATGCAATATACCTTGTTGGTGTTAAGTATCGACGCAACCACTGCGCCTATTCTCGACCTGATTTCTCGGTGGTTCTGGACAAACCTTCGCAGAGTTGCTTTTGTCATTGCGACTTCTTCTCTTGGTACGCTGCTTTATCGCGGGCGGATTGCTCGGCGCGTTTGGTGTATTCGGCTTTCATTCGCTGCACTTCTTCGTGGACGCAGAAAATGTCACGCAACACCTCAATGCCCAACTTTCCGCCCACTGGACGCGGCGAGTCTTTGTGACAGGCAACACCTACCGCCCATGCTCGCAATGCTGGATTGCGATGTGGGACGACATAGCCAGCGTTTGGGATTGGCTTAGAGATTCCTACGTTGCGATGCTTCTTGCTAGATGTCGCCATGCCTCGCCTCTGCTACGACCGTGAAATAGTAAGTTGAGTTGCTAATGTAGTTAGATGGGCAATACGGATCGTTGTCAAATGTCGGTAGCATCCATTTCAGTTCAAACCCACAGTGTTTTAGTGCATACCGCATTTCCGGTAGCGAGAAGGCACGCATTGCATGTTGTTCTCCCCACGTCTCACCTTGATAGGTGTAGGTAATGTCGTGATAGACAATCGAGCGTGCTGCGTCAAACCGCTTTGACATCTTGCGAGTTACATCGCCAAACTGCCGCTCTTGCGAGTCTCGCAATTTCGATGCTGCCGCTGGCGCATGAATCACATCGAACACCAACAGTCCGCGATGCCTGAGCGTTCCGCGAAGTGATTGCAACACTTGCTGCAATACAACGCCCTCTTGTCCGACAACACCAACCGTCATGTAGCTAAATGCACCGTAGAGGCACGTCACCGCCTCAACCTTGTCGTGCAGCGGCAGATTCTCGACTCGACCGACGCACGCTTTGATTCCCTTTTCGTGCGCACGCCGAATCATGGCCTCGCTACAGTCGATACCAATTGCCTGCCACCCAGACTGTAGGAAACGCTTCGTGAACTCGCCAGTCCCACAGCCAATGTCAAGCAAACGTGGTGCGAACGGCGTGAGGTTTTTTGCTGGCTCTAGGTGTTGCAGGATCGAACGGCACTCGCTGTCGTAGTCTTTGGCGGCATGTACCGTGTCATAGACAACCGACGACCGCTCGAATGGCTGGCAGTTAATCATGTTCGTTCCCTGAACTCCAAATCCACCTTGCGGCGATTCTTTCCGTCGATATCGCCACCGCACCACTTACATAGACCGCGTTCTTTTGCGCAGTCCAAGCAAAGACAGTCCGTTGCAGTGCTGCCAGACATAAGCCCACAGCCACACAAACCGCAGTAGTATTTCGTCATTGCAGCGCCACCCATCCTAGATTTGTGGATGTAGTGGCAATACTTGCACTTGCTTTCAGCTAATCGATTCTTCCTGTCGGAGTCAGCATCAAAAACAGCCAGACTCTTGCGCATCACATCTACATAGTCTCGCGCTCGATAGTTTGACCATTCGTAGTTGCCGCGATCATGTTTGTGGAGTGGCTTTTCCATCACAACTCCCCTAATAAGTCACACGATACCGTGACCGTGAACAAATGATCTACAGAGTGCGCAAAGGCATAGAACGAGCAACCGCCTGGATCAAAGTTCTTTCTGCTCAGATACGCAACCTTCCGTATCTGTGAGTAGTCTGCAACCATTCCGTCAAGTGAAATGATCCTGATATAGTCAATTGCTCTCTGCATGATGTCAATCATTTTCAGGCTTGCAACGCTTTCCAATCGCTCAACGCCATGAACAGCCGATGCGATAGCAACAACAACAGGCAAGGCGTGTTCCATGTCAACTAGCAATATTGCGTTATCTGGCAGTGATTTTGGAATCCAGCAGTCTGGATGAATCTCAATATATATGTCTAGTTCCATGATATAGAAGTCTGGATAACCTCCCGTAACTGGATCGCGACGTTCGTATTCAAAAATGACTCCCCACTCATCCAACAGCCTAGCAAACATAACCTCCCAGTTGCTTCTATAGTACTTGCCGTTGTAAATAACCCTGCGGCTGCCAATCTTGCGCCTTTGGTCTTTATGCCTTAGATGCCATGAACACGCACGACACCGCCGCGATCTGTATTTTACCCTCGATCCGCAGTCTTGGCATTTGCTGCCACGCACAACAAGTTCTCTTGCTGTGCGTCTTTTGCTTGCAGTCGCACATTCTGCGCAGCGTTTTGATATGTACTTTCGCCCAAAGAAGTCAACTCCGCACTCTTGGCATTTCAAGATGGATGTTTTGCTCTTTTCGCTGCACGGCCAACACGTTCCCCTGCGGCAAGGCAGGCTGCATATACTGCATGTCTTTTTACGTTCACGACACTCAAGACACTCGCGATGTTGTCCGTTGTTTGGGATGAATTCTTTTCCGCAAGAGTTGCATTTCTTGGGGCTGAAAATCAGTCTTTTGCGTTTCCTGGCTGCACATAGACGGCAATGCGATGACATGCTCCATATAGCTACACCACAACTTGCACACTGCGACGTTTTGGTTGTCATTACAATTCACCAAGGAGATCACAGATATATTCCACATCAGCGATAGTCATGTCTGGGAAAAGAGGCAGATAGAAGCCTCTTTCGTGAAGGTCATCTGCAACCGGATACTTGCCTTTGGCGAATTCTTTCAAGTGCGGTTGCTGGTGCATCGGTTTGAAGAATGAGCGAGTCTCGACACCATGCTCATGCAAGTAGCGTCGCACTTCTTCTTTGCTGTAGGCAGAGCCTTTGCGAATTAAGACTGGATACACCCACCAGACAGAGCCTGGCGGGCGCATCATGGTTTCCAGCCACCAGCAATCCAGCATCTCACGATACCAGCACGCTACCTGTTCTCGCTGTGACAGAATCCAGTCTTTGCGTTCCAGTTGCGCAAGGCCGATAGCTGCCTGCAACTCCGTCATGCGGCAACCCATCGCCAATTCTGTGTGATGGAAATGATCCCCTGGCGTGAATGCGTGCGCCCTCAAACTGCGCAATCGCTGCTCTATTTCATCGTCGTCGGTAGCGACCAGACCGCCCTCGGAAGTTGTCACGATTTTATTCGCAAAGAACGACCAGACTCCGATTCTGCCCTTGCTGCCAAGCGGTTTGCCGTCGCGGAACGATCCAAAGTGCGCCTCGCTGCAATCTTCGATTACACGCTCTCGATCAACCTCGCTGAAATCACATGAGACGCCGTAGAGATGCACTGGCAAATATGCGTCAGCTTGGGCAGGCTCAATGAAGCAACCACCGTGTCTAACTCGCCACTCAGCGTTGCCTGTCTCTGGGATCGAGTCCACAAACACCGGAGTCGCGCCGGCATGGATCGTGGCGTTTGGACAGGCCACCATCGTCATCGTCGGCATGGCGACTGTTGACCCTGCGCCAATATCCATCGCTCGCAGCGCTAACTCGATGGCTGTCGTGCCAGAATTGCAAGTGACGCCATACTTGCGGTTATGCAGATTTGCAAACCGCTTCTCGAACGATACGCACCGCTCACCAGCGCTAATCTGGTTGTCCACGATGCACTCGCGCAAGGCGTTCGCTTCCGCAACCGTCATGCTAGGCCGTGCCACGCGGATTACCCTGTCGGCTTTCAGATTTAGCGATGCTTCCACTGCTTATTCCCTTACTACTGATCCCGCTGGGGCGATAAATGCAATCTCTGAGATGTTCAGCATTACGTCACTCTCACAGTGGAGATGAGTAGGCGCTGACGGATTAGCGGAGACTGTCGAGGCGATATTCCTGAACAGCGAACTAATTGAAGCGACCTCGATTTTCACTTGCGCGCCGCTCTTGAAACAAATAACTATGTCTACCATTTTAAGTGCCATTACTAAGTCGCCTTTGGTGGCTCTGGTTGCGTGGTTAGGTATAGCTTTTTGTCGTTGAATCTTGCCACAATCTCCCGGTCGTCCTTAGAGCAGCGACGATAGACCTCATTGCCGACTCGCCAACGAGTGGGTTTGGTTGACGCCAACTGAGCGACTGGCAGTTGCACGAACGAATTCCATCGCTCAATTGCGTTGCGAACCTTCTTTAATCCGCGTCGCGTTGTCGGATGTATGCGACCATGACCGTTCGGGCATACTGCCCCGGTACTCACAAACACTCGCTGACAGTTGCATTCTGGGCAGAACAGCAACTCCGACATTTGCCTTACTGGTTCCTTCACCACCTTACACCTCACTGCCACTTCGGTTTCCAAGACTGCAAGCCACTTCCAGGCTTTTGGTATCGCCTAGTACGCCTGCCTTTGTGCCGCTCATCCATCGCACTGCCAACGTCTAATACAACACGTCGCATGTGCTTAGGGCATCGCTTCCAATACTCATGTATTAGCACACAGGCCCAAGGCCCAGCGCTTACTAGCATCGGCCTACTACACTCAACCATAAAGGGAACAAGTTGGTCAATTGTTTTGACCCAGGCCGGATCGTCTGGCGTCTTTGGTGTTTGAATCTCGCCGCGATTGCCGATAGTGCAGCAATGTGTCAGTCCTAGACACTGGAACCGTTGATAGTTTGCAAAGATGAATATCTCAGCAAACGTGACAAACGAGATGCCTTGCTTGACCTCTGCCAGCAGTTGACGGTGATCGTCTGGATGATGCTCGGCAGCGGTGATACCTAGCAGATAGCCCGGCGCATCGTATCGCAGTGCTGCCAGCAGTCTTTCAGGCAGATCAGATCGACGACCGCCGTGCCATTCCCATCCATCTGATTTGGCACAATGACTTCTATTCCAGATGCAGGCCGCTTCACCGTCTGCGAATCTGGCAAACGCTATCGGCACTCCGCAGTATGACGGATTGAGTGTTTCAGTGAGGGCAACGTAGTCCAACTCAAAATCACGAACTAGCAACATGATCCCCGTTTGCTTTCCCACCCACAATCGATTGCAGTGCGCACAAACTCGTTTCTCAGTTCTCGGTGATTCGGGCGTGCGCTCAGTGCGTGCGGAGCGTCAAGCCGTCTAGTGTTCCAGCAACTTTCTACATCTGGCGCAGGAGCGACAATCGATGGATAGCCCTTTGCTTTCTGAATCCCCATACACAGAATCAAGTCATCCTCAAACGTCGATACGCTTGGGTTCTTTGCCAGCAGTTCACTGCGGAATGTGAGGGCGTGCGGAACATCTGCGGTGAGGCACAGTTCAGACGTGATGATGCAGTCCGTTGGCTCTGGACCGACCTGCGGCATCACTCGCCGTCCCGATAACTCGCCGTCACGTAAGTTGCGCCCTTGCTGCCCAATCGTAGCGAACTTGCCGTTTAATCTCTCGGCTGTCGCCAGCAGATGCTCGACATACCTCGGACCCATCAAATGATCATCTACCGCAAACAGCGTCCACTTGAATTGCGGCATCATCAATGGCGGGATGAATCGTGAGCATGGCCCAAAGTCGTTTTTATGGAACTCAATAAGGGTATCTGCGGAGCATCGCACGCTGACAGGCAATCCGAAGTCCGTCCCCTGCGCGCACGCCAACAAACAGACATGCACTGGTACTGACTGATTACGTAGTGACTCAATCACAATCGGGATGCTGCCTGGACGCTTCCAGCTTGTGACTACTGCCAGAACTTCGTTCATTGATTGACCGTTAGTACATGGAAGTGCGAACCCGGCGACACGACAGGCCACTCCTTGCTATGCAGCACGAATACTATCGTATTGTCGCAGGTATCGATAAAAGCGTGATTAACTGACACATCTTCCGGCAGTGGCGGATTTACATCCACACCGCGAACTGCGCCGCAACTCAGGAACTCGTCAAACACCATTGCAGGATCGAGTTTCAGATACTTCCAGCGGCGTTCCATCATGGTTTTGTAGCCCACCAAACCGTGCCGTCAACCTTTACGTCCAATCCGTGCCTTGCGGCGAACTCGTCAACCGCACGCTTCACTCCAAACGCCCCGTTTCGTATCTCTCGCTTGTGCAGGTAGTCGTGTCCGCAGATCAGACCACCACGTTCGACCACCGGATACCACGCCTCAAGATCAGCCTTCACGCCCTCATAACTGTGATCGGCATCGATAAACACAAACGAAACTCGCTGGCCATTGAAGGCGCTCGCCGCAACATGCGATTGCATCCACATGATGCGAGCGCGTGAACCAGCGAACTCCACCGCTTTTCGTGCGGCCACTGCATTTTCTACTTGCTGGTCGTTGCTCAGTTTTGATAAGCCGTCACCGCTCTTGCGGTATGGACTCGATTTGTCGTGAGTGGTCCACGAATCGACCATGTATAGCGTCAAGTCTTTGAAATATGCCAGTAGAGCGGCAGACAATTCGCCACGATGAACACCGACCTCAACGCCAGTTTTTAGCGTCCCGCTCTCGCTGTCACACCAACCATGCAGGTCGATGCGGGCTTTAATCTTTCCGCTGTCGCCCATCGACTTAGCTGTACCGTTTAGTTCTGCGATCATTCAAACCCCGCAATAGAACCGAACACGCTCAATATAAAACCCGATAACGCCAGCGAGCAAAGGAACGCAAACCAATCAAATGGTGGCTCGACTACCAAACGCACTCCCGCATAGGCCAGCGGCGAAGCAAATACGAGAACTGGAACGATGAATTTAGCCAGCATCCATTGCCTCGCTTACTGCTGCTCGCAACCTTTCGCCACCACGACCGACATGCGCAAAACCCAGTCGCTTAAACTTCACAGTCAGATACTTTTGCCGCGTGCGCGCCGCAACGTACCACGTCAGAGTATCCTGCGATGGAACAGGCAAGCGATCTGTGACTTTATCCGCAACTTCTCGATGCCAATCCGTTCGCCCAAAGTAGAGATAGGAGATGATCCGAGAGTGACAAATCTTGTTCGATGCCCTGTCGTATGGCAAGTCGAGACGCGGATATAGCCTCATGCCGCACGTATCACCCCAGTCGTCTAGCTTCTCAATCGCATTGTTCGGTTTGGTATATCCCCACGGACTCGAAATGAATACAGGATCATCAACAAACCATTCTGCCTTCGGAATAATGACTCGCTTTGTCGGGAAGCAGTCTGTATCGATCTTGAGGAAGTACGGCGTGTTCAGGCTGTACGGGACTTGCTTAACAAAGGCTGATAGCGCACGTTCTCGCTGCGGCCACTCAAAGGGACTGATGAGCGGGTGTACTTCACCCAAGCCCAACCGAACAGCATCGTCGTACACATCATCGTCCGCGATGATGCACCACTTGCTGTTGTAGATTTCGGGACAGAAACGCCTCCATGCAACCAGCGTTATCTTCAATTCTTCGATATGTTCTCTATCCACGACCGCGACCGGCGTGAAATCAGGCGTCAACATTCAATTTGCAACCTTCCTTGAATCGCTCAATGTCATTTTCGTCGCACACCTTCCCCGGCAACGCGCGGTAGGTTTCCAGTGCAATCACCTCAGTTATTGACCTGAAACAGTGCGGAATCCCTGCCTTGACCGTCTTGCACTCACTTGCGCCATGCAGCACGGTCACTCGCTCGTACTTCGTTTCTGGATACTCCACCACATGAAGTATCCCGCTGACTACCTGAAACGTGTTGTCGCAGGAATGGTGCTTGTGCAGACTGCATTGCCAACCTTTGTGAATGACGACGCGCACAACGCGGTACTGCGCGTCTTGATAGAGGTTGTACGCATATCCCCACAGTTTCTTGGTCATTCTGGCTGTTCTGCAATTGCTTTTGGTGTATCGATTTTCAGCAACTCACCAACAAACAGCCGATAAGCGGCAAGATGTGCGCCATCGCTGAATTTGGTGCGGTTCTGGAACAACTTCACCGTGCCGTCGTCGTTCTCAGTGAACACGCACACCAGAAACCGACCGTTCTCGCGTGCCTTGCGGAGCGCTTCGTTCAGTTCTGGCGGAAAGGGAGTAATTGGATTTGTTTGCACTACGCTTGGGACTGTCATTGCTAACCTATCTTTTTGTCATACCACCCCACCGTATCCAACTTCTGTTGAATGTGTGATGTGGCTCTCTCTATAGCTTCGTCATAACTGATATGGTCAAACGCTGTCAAACCGCTTAGAGGGTTGCAATTAAGCACGTTGAATCCTGCGGCCTCAAACTGCGGTCGCAATTCATGGAACAACTGATTCATCGTGCGAAAGCCGTTGTTGTTCGAGATTGCTTTCTCCCTGTCGCCTTCTTGCTCAAACGCATAAGGCTTTTCGCTCGACATAGAGAAGTCGCATCCCAATAGATAGACAGTGCGAAAACCTAGCACGTAGGAGCATTTGATTAGCGCTAACATGCTGTTGAGGATACGCGGTTGGTGATTGCGATTGGCACTCTTCTTGGAGTTTCCCCAATTGATAGTCGGCTCACTCAACCAAGTGCTAGGGTTGTAAAATGAGTTGCGCACATAGCCAGCGACGTTTGGCATTTCGCGGACGAGTATTTCACGCCCGCTACTATCTTTCATGCGATCAAAAGTTCCATTGGGAAGTTTGACCCGCATCCTGTCGCCAAACTTGCGACTCGAAATCAGCTTGAGCGTGAACGGATCAAGCCACAAGGCGCTATGGAACTTCTCGCAAGGATCGACCGCCAGCCAGATGTTCGGGCGAAAGATTGCCGTCGAGTTGTTGCAGCCGAACGTGACGACACCACGACGATGCAACTTAGATAGGTCCAGTTCGTTGATAGACGGACCTGATAGCGTCAAAAAAACAGACGCACCCTGGTAGATTCCGTTGAGGTGCAGCGGTTGACCATCGGCGCGCACGAAACTCACGGCGTCCGTTGGCTCTATTTTAGGCGGTGCCGAAACGAGCGTTCCTAACTGTCTAGCACGTTCCTCTCGCTTCGCCCTGCGTTCGGCTCTGGCCGCAATCCGTTCTGCGCGTGTCACTTGCTTCCATGCTCTCTCACCTCCTACAATCCTTATTCTGCCACACCTACCAAGGTCAACACAAATGCTGCGACCTGAAACCTGCAAGTGCTGCAAAAAGAACTGGCTACGCGAGCTATATGGCGGTCCATGCTCGGTTTGCGGCAAAGAAGTGAAATCGCCACTTTCAATCGAAGTTGCGAACTTGATTCGTCACTATCCAGCACCACCCGAAGAGAATCCCGCCAACCTCTGCCCGCACTGCGGACTCTACTCGCCACCGGAATACCTCTGCCCAACTTGTAAAAAATCAGGTTGCACGCAAACTATTGTGTGAACAAGTATTGAAACAACGTCTCAAAGTGGGTAGTATTACCGCCGAAAGAGAGGTGGTACTATGAATCCCTACGAACCGTCCTCCGTTGCTCTCACGCCAATCCGCAATAGACAGCGAGTGACCCTCGCAACTGCGGTGCTATTGTGTTCAGTGCTTGCGTCATTTGCGATTGGCTATTTTGCCGGGGAATACTTTGGCGCTGAAAGCTATCGTCGCCTTGTCGATGAGATCGAGCAAAAGAATGCAGCCAACACAAAACTTCTGCTTGACGAGATTGCCCGGCTGAAACAGCCATAACTACCATTTACCGACAGGACAATTGGTAGTTGCCATCTCCGTTTTTGCCTTGAGTCCGCAGCCGCAAATTGCGCAAGCGCCATTCCTGTAATGCTCGCAAGGCTGGCAGATCGTCATTAGTATCTCGCTGGCATTTGCTCTCCTTGGCATTCCAGACGCCAACCATTTTGCCTGTTCGAGTGCAAATCTCGACACCAGACTAACACCGTCCTTCGGCAAGGCGGGGCATGGCCTTTGACAGTTGGGGCGACCAGTGACAGCCCGGCCACTGCAATTTCTGCAAGTGTGATGGAACTTGCCGCCAATTTCTTGTGTTTCAAAATCGCAGTTTATCATAGCGGTGTTGCTGTGCATGTTGCGCCACTGAATGCGCAATTTACAGAACCAGACTGGAAAAGGAAGGTTGGATTTAGGACGGCTTCGCAACTCACTGCACCGCTATGCCTGAATCTTGCTGGCGCAGGGATTCCTCCAAACGTATACACTACATCAACAATTACTTGCGTTGGTTCGACGGACACGCGAACGTAACCTTCGGTAGCGGCAGTCAGCGGCCAGCAAAACGCAAAACTCACTCTCCATTCGCAAGCAGAGTATTGCGTCAGTATAAATGTAGTTGTGTTAAATGAATTGCAGTTTCCGCACGTCCCTTCCGCGACTCCCGTAAATTCAACTTGCCATTGCGATGGCGTGCTTCCGCTGCAATTAGTGCAGGGAGTGCCGCCACAGCAACAGCCACTAGGTAGTGGTGAAGTATCGGCAATCTTTACCGTGCCGTTGTCGTTGACTGCGACCTTACCACTACTCTGCAAGACTATAATCACGCGCACGCCTCAACGTCAATCCAAACCAAACACGGTCCAGAATGTCCAAGCACTTGCGTAGCGCCAGCGTTGTAGTTGTCGATGTCAGCAATGCTCTCAGGAAACGCCGAATCGCAACCGTCGCTGATCGATCCAGACGCAGAACTAGAGTTGTCGTTGCTTACGCTCGATGTGCTGGAAGTGCTGGAACTGCTGCTGCTGTTGCTGGAACTGCTCGAACTTTGCGACTTGCTGCTAGACGACGAACTCTTGCTAGTGCTACTCGAAGAACTACTGGCGCTCGTTGAACTGCTACTGCTCGACTTAGACGAAGAACTAGTGCTGCTTGACGAACTGCTGCTCTTGCTGCTCGATGAAGAACTAGACTTGGAGCTACTACTGCTGCTTGAGACTTGAGACTGACTCGAACTGCTGGTTGACGAACAACTATTTGCCGTCCACGCCATGTACGTGAACCACTGTTGCGTTACCGAGTAGCACCAACCAACCGTTCCCTCTGGGATGTATGAGTCGTCGCCACCAAACAGGTTGTGTACGTAGTCGTCTGGTTCACTGCCAGCGTCTAAGTATTCAATCGTTGGCGTCTGGTGTCCCGCCTCTTCGGTATAAGAGATACGAACGAACTTGATCGGGTAGGTATTGGGACACTGATTGACGTTCGGATAAGAACCACCGCTATCGACCGTGATGAAGTGCCGCACAGTGCGATTAGTGAGCGGCAGCAGTTTACCAGCGCTCCATAGGCACGGAACTAAGTCGTCGGCGTCAAATGGCAGGTCATAGAAAACCTCCGTCACAACCTCCGCTTCGTACTGCTCCTCCATGTCGCCGGAATCTGGGTTGTAGAAACTGACGACGCCAGTGCGATTCCCGAATGCAGATGACGACTGAATGCCAACCACTTCTGACAGTCGCACAAAGACGATGCGACTAAAGTGCTTAGGGTGCTTGTAGTCGCCATCCAATGCCGCGCGAGGACCATCAAGCCATTCGTGCTTTAGTTCGTCACCACTCTGCCACTTGTGAAGCGTCCGAAACATTAGTTATAGAGCGTCGTGAACGTCTTTTGCTCGTAGATATCTTTGCCGTCTTTTGTTTTCAGGCGACGATAAGTGCCTGTTATCGGATCAAAGAAGTAGTTCCACCCTCGCTTATTCGCACCTTCCTTAATGGACCGCACACCGAATTTGATTTCGCATTGATGTGTCACCGAACCGTCTGCTGAAACTGTCTGCGTAAAGTCACCACCAAGCAGCAGAACGGACTCCGCTGCTCGCCCTTCAAAGGTTGCGTTGTTCACGCACCCAATCAGGTCGTCTATAGTCGCCTTGAGTGAAGTAAAGTAGGCGGGTGTCACGCGATGCAGGGTGACGATGATTTCCTCCATAGGAACCACCTTGCCAGCCACGATATCTGGGTCCAGCACTGCGGCGGCGTCACCGTCCCACTTCACGCCATTGCTCGGCAGAGTCATAAACTCGCCGGTCTTAGAGTACCGACGAGTGATGATTTGATCGTCAGCACCAGCGCCTTGCGAGTAAGGGATGGTCTTGTACTGGATCGTCACCTTGGCCTTGGTGTACGACGCCACGCCGCCAAGACAGTCCGGTACATCATTCTCTCCAATCTGCGGCTCGAACTCCACCGAGTCCGCATAAAGCACAGTCGATCCGACCAGCAGTGCTGGAAGCGACGGCTTGTTGCTGCTGACTGCCGCTGGGAACAATTCCAGATAGAAGGCGTCAATGTCGCCCCAGTCGATCAGTCCCATGCGGGTAGCAGAAAGCGAATCTCTGCCACCAGAGTAACGCGGACTGCCAGCCAATTCGTCGAATGTAACAGACATCCTTGCCTATGTTGCTTTTGGCAACCAACCCTTAATCGCTTTCGTGACGTTATCGACGGCACCCTTCACCGCATCCACGCCCTTGCCGACAACGCCAACACCTTTCACTAGTGCCTTGCGGTCTTTCTTTTCTTCGTTGTCCAAGATTCCCATTTGAATCTTGCGAGACATTTCAGCCAGACCCACAAACTCTGCCTTGGGACGCTTCTTGTCTTCTCCCGGCCCGCCACCGAACTTTTGTCGCAACTGCCCCAGCGCTCCAAAGAACCCACCACCAACCATGTTCGCTAGACCAGTGGCCATGCCACCAACACCAGTCAGTCCATTCTTGATAGCGCCGCCAACCGCTGCATTCTGCTCGCGCAGTCGTCGATCTCGCTGGTTCGTCTCGCGGCTGCGAGTCATTTGAGCAAGTAACTGCTTGGCTCTTTCTGCCAGCATCTTGGATATGGACGACTCAGTTCGCTCTGGCATTGGTACGGTGTGTCCGTTTACTGCGCCAGCAATTCGTCCAGGCGCACCAATAGCACTGCCAGTTGCGGTTGCGACGGTTTGGACTGCGTTGGCGATTCTCATGTTCGCCTTAGTGGCTGCTGCCATCGAGTCGCTTCGGAACTTAATGAGCGCTGCTGGCAATTCCCTAGCATTGGCGCTCATCAACTCCTTGAGTGACGTGAAAAATGACGTGAAACTTTCTGTGATCGCAAGCATGATTTGCGATACAAATGACGCCATCGCACCGAAGATCGCCTTCACCTCGACAAATATCTGACTGAACACTCGCATCATGGCAAGGCTGGCATTGGTAGCACCGACAGTCATTGAATCCCACAGGAATTGCAGTTCAGAGCGAATCGCCTCAACGGCTTGCAACACAATAACCTGCGCGTATTCCCAAGTTAATCCAAAGTCGGTCGTGAACAGCGCAACCGTGTCTAGCACCTCTTTCATGCCAGCAGAAATAAGCGTGATCGCAGGCGCGATTGCTCGAATTGCAGACACAATGCCTGCATTGGCAAAGGTGATAAACGCCCGAACAAAAGGTTCAATGTTTGCCGAAATCTCTTTGATGATCGGACTTAGTGTGCGAAAAGCGCCAGCAATGGATTGCCCAATCGGCGCAAACGCCGTTGCCATCCCAGAGGCGAAGCCAGAAACAGACTGGAATAGAGATCGCATTCCGCTGGCGAACTTTTGAAAGCCATCGGAATCGAACATATCGGCAAAGACTTGCAGGCCGCTGCGAGCAAGTTCAAACAGTGGTTCGGTAATCTGCCGAATCGCAATTTGCCCCTTGTCTCGAATGCGCTCCATCAACCCACTCCATGAGTGAGCGAGTTTCTTCATCGTCCCGCCGAATCGCTCGTCCATGCCTTGCAGCAATGCGTCGATTACTTGGTCAATCGAGATTGCGCCAGACTTCACCATCTTTTGGATTTCAGGGATCGAGGCGTTGAAGTGCTTTTGCAGGATTTCATTGGCACCCACGCCAGCCTCGGCCAATTGCCGAAGTTCCTGACCCATCAACTTGCCTTGCGACTTCATTTGCCCGATAGCGAGCGCGATTCGATGAACCGTAAACTCCATGCCTCTCGGACTGGCCGCAGCAGCGTCACCGATATTCTTTAGCGCAGGGAGAATCTTGCGCGTTTCCATGCCATAGTTGCGAAGCAATTGAAACGCTTCCATCAAACTAGAGGTGTTGAATGGCGTGTCAGCCGCAAACTGCTGCATTTCCTTAATTAGAGCATTGGCGCGGACTTGATCCTTCAACACCACGCCTAGCGTCATGTGCATCCGGTCAAACTTGTCGTTGACATTGATAACAGCGCTGGCTAAGTCCTTCATGCCCTTGATCGCTTCGGCAATGGCTAAGACAGCGACAGCCGACGACGCCATGCGACCCATATTGGCAAAGGACGATGAAACAATGCGCTCAGCACTGCTCATGTCCATTCGCAAGCCGCGAACATCTGCTCGCAGCGCAAGAAGTGCATGTCCTAACGAGACTGCCATTTATTTAGCATCCTTGCCGTGAATCTCTCGCCAGTACGCAACAGCCTCTTTGATATTGCTGAATCGACCAACGCGGTTCTTAATTGCTTCCTCTGGCAACAGAAACAAAGCGGCCTGATACGGAGTCCATCGCTTCACCTCATGGACAGACCGACCATGCCCACCAGCCTCGACAGGCATGGTTAATCGCCAGATCAGTTCGTTCCAGTGGATGCGGCGTCCACTGCCGCCACGTCCGCTGCCGCCGCGACCGGGCCAAGTGAGTTTCCCGCCTTGTCAACGCCAGTCGCCGCGTCTCTCTTGTCAACCAATTCCTGCAACTTGGCACCATCGAGTTGCTTTTGCAGCGATTTCAAGATGGACTCATAGCTCAGGGTTTCGTCTTTGTATCTGTTCGACAAGCACAGCCACAACGACCTTGCACCACCCTCAATGGTAGACAACCACGCATCTAACTCGGCGTCGGGAACATCGGTCATGTTCTCCGCTTCCTCAATAGCACGATCAAGGTGACGGTTGAATACGTCATCTGGCACTCTGCCTTGCAGGGTCATTACAAAATCAACCTTCGCCTTGCGACGCAGATCGAGCAGGTAATTGCGCAGGATGCCGTAATCCTCAAGAGTTAGGCCATTCAGCACATAACTCTTACCTTCCAATTCAATGATCGTGCCTGCGCCAATAGCGCGTGCCATGCCTTCCATAACTTGCCCCTAGAACGAAACTTACAGACCAGAACTCGACCAAGCGCCATTGCCGCCAAAACTGGCGTTCCACTTGATAATGTCGCCTTCATCGATATCGACTTCAACCGACAATTCTTCAATCAACGCCGGAACGATGTAGTATGCGGTCGTGCTTACATACAGGTTGAGCGTTACGGCGTCACCTTCATCGAAGTAATCCTCAATGTTGTCCGAGACTGAGACGAGTCCCGCGATTGTGCCGCTATGATCTTTCGTGCCAGCCACTCGCTTCTTAAAGCCAGAGGTGGCGCAGGACGCATAAGCGTGCGACGCTACATTTCTCGTCCAATTCCACGATTGGCAGTCGGGAGCGTTTGATGTTCCGACCATAACTTTTCCGTAACTTCCGCTGATTGCTGCCATGTCACGAATCCTTTCGTATATTCAATCGCCGTCCCCTAGCGATGCTAATTTAGCCTTCCCTTACTTCTCACGATCCGATATTGAAGAAAAGCAACCTCAACTCGCTCGTCCTCCTGAAAATATCCTTCACTTGTTCGCTCTAACTGCACTTGCGAACCACTAGCCAGCGTCAGACTCCATGCGTCTGCCGCAGTGCCAATCGTGTCTAGCGCTGATTCAACTATCTCCTTGGTTGAACCTCGCAGTGTGATCCGAACCACATGCTGCCAATACTCATTGCTGCATGTTCTGGCCGCTCTCGACACATCCTCAATGGATAAAATCGCATACACCATTGCGCGGTTGTATGCTTTCATGTCCCGATATAGCGGACTATAGGACGTGTGAAAGTTGGCTGCATTCCAAGCAGTTTGTATTGCCTCGAATACATCCTTCGCACTTGCCATTAGTCCGCAAACATGGTGTTACCCATGCCCAATCGTATCGCTCTCACAACTGCCGCTTGGCACTGTGGCTTCACCTCATTGAAACTGCGCACAATGAACGGACGTGGTGCCAGATTGCGCGGTGCATATCCGAACTCTAGCGCCAGTGCGTAAGGTGCTTCAACAATGACGTATGCCTCTAACTTGTTTCGGTTGCCGCGAATCTTCACCGAATCCTGCAACTCTCCACTAATCCTGTGCGGTGCCTCGCCTGGAAGC
>ERZ869907.192-NODE-192-length-28507-cov-5.512196_pt1 | contig 28507 bp, 35 predicted proteins | sample MGYA00579309_ERZ869907 | MGnify/ENA primary metagenome ERZ869907 (study PRJEB32216, sample SAMN09231814) | wastewater metagenome | place: USA: Maryland | collected 2016-07-30 | study: EMG produced TPA metagenomics assembly of the PRJNA472060 data set (Reclaimed... | reverse complement strand
CTACTATCTTTTTACCGTATGGCTTGTTGTATAATTCAGAAAGTTCGGAAGGCTTAACTTCCCCCACCATTACCTTTGTTTGTACTGGCTTTATCTCGTTTTCCTCAATATCCCTATATTCTTCGTACTTCTTTAGTTCAAAGTTTTCTTTCCTTTTCTTATATCCTTCTTGTGCTAATAATGATTTGGGCTGCATGGGTTCGCTAAGACTGAACTTGCGATGTCCTGTTACGTCCTCAAATTGCTTGTTATAATCCTCAATCTTCGGGAGTGGTTGCCTTAATGTAGATGGTGATTCTGATTTTGCAGCACCACCGATAGAAGCTAATGACTTTAGACCAGTATCTTTTTTTTTTTTTTTTTTTGCCTTAGTCCCATCCCATATAAGAGTTGGTTCTTCTTGCTCTACCGCTTTCTCTCCATCCCAAATAAAAGACTTACCCATTAAATTATTTTTTTACCATTATAGTAATAAGCCCCATCCTTTTGCGTAACCTTTGCCCCTTTAGGGACTTCACTTCCTTTTATAGTTCCCCCACCAGTATCTTGCCCTTTTGCTTCCGTCCCAACCAGTGCATCAAATTCTTTCATATCGGCTTGTGGATTATTCCCTTTTATGTTCTGCCTGAAAGTTGAAGCCTTTATCATTGAAGTTCTCTCCCCTGTTGGATTTCCTTCTGCATCTCTTCCAGTATATTCCGTTACTTTAAATTGCTTTGTTTGTGGGTAATAAATTACATTTTTAGCCAATAATTTATTATTACCTATTGCCGTAACTACATATCCCTGAAATGGCACTGTCAAGTTCTTCCCGCCATCGCCCGTATCGGGGTATTCAGTTAAATCCCAAGATTTAGTTGTGCCACTTGTGCTATTATTGTTAGACCTTGCAGCTATTAAATTACTATTATAAAGCATTTTAGTCATTTGCCTTTGGAAAGCCGCATCTTGGTCTGTTATTGGTTTTTCCCCTTGTTTAGTAGGCACTGATGCTCTTAATATAGCGTCAGCTTGAGCGGCTTGTTCAGCAGTTGAAACTATGCTATTACTTCCATAGACCGATTGGTATGCCTTATTTAGCTTCTCCCATTGATCAGATTCTGGGTTATTAATTATTTTGTTATAATATTTTTTTGCAGACTTGTCACCTTTTATCAATTCAGCAGCCCCGTCAGATATTCTTTTTATTTGCTCTGCTGAATATTTTTCTTCAAACGGTATAAATACTTTGCCAGTAGTTTTATCTGTCCTCTGTTTATCAGTATTGTAATACTCGCCCGGTTGAATCCCCTTAGTAGCGGCAATCCAAAACTTATTTTGCCTATCTACATCAAATTCAGGTACTGCGGGGGAAAGGTCTTGCCATCCGTATTCACTAACTCCGTCTTGCTTATATGAAGTTGGGTCGTAGATTGATTTACCAATGTTCCCTAAGATATTCAGGTCATCGTCATCTGGGTCGTACTTCCCTTCAAATTTAGCTTTACCTATTTCAAGTTCTGTTTTTGCTCTGTTTTTTGATTGGTCTATTTTACGGAGAATGTTTTGGAATTTTGACAGATGCTCTTGCTGTGGCGAACCACCTTTTTTTATTGCGTCTTTATTTAAAAGCCAATCTTGTTTCCATTTTTCTATTTCATCATTAATCCCGCCTTGTGGGGAAGAAAGGTCTTGCTGGCGTACTCCCGCTGTATTTATTTTTGTTTGCAGGTCATTAAAGTACTGGTTTAATGCTTCATCTTTGGCCTGTTTTTTAGCCTGTATTCTTTGAGCATATTCTACGGTGGGAGAAGTATCAAATACTACGTTTCCACCTGTATATAATCTTGGGTCGTACTGTAATGCCATTGGTTAAGGTTGACCTTGTTTTTTAGCTGTATTGTAATTACCCCAATTTTGTAAAGCCCCGAAAATGTTATTTAGCCCTGAATTGAAAGTTTGGTTGGCTGCACCTGCTTTCATTCCCAATAAATTAAATTTCCTTTCAAAAGGCATTATTTGGTTATATTGGAAAGCCTTGTCATCTTCATTAGCCTTCATTCCGGTTGCCGTTCCTAATTGTCCAAATCTTTGTTCTTTTTGTTGTTCAGCCGCTACATTGGCATTTAGTTTTGCATCATTGGAAGCCCTTAAAATGGAAGATATGCCCCCCAAACCACTACGTCTATCCTGCAATGAATTTATTCCTGTTGCTACTCCCCTGTTAATATCCCGCATTTGTTGTTTGTACAATGATGTATCAGTAGGGGAAACATTGTACCTGTCTAATGCTTTGTTATAGTAATCAAGGATGGATTGGTTTTGGTTATAGGTGGGCGACTGCATATTTTCCAACTGTCGCTGGTATTTTTTAGCCTTCCCGCCTCCAAAGATTGATTGAGCCAACCCCGCTGCTCCTTGTGCTATAAATGGTAATGCCGCTAAAAAAGCTCCCATAGTGTATTGGATTTATTGGATATTCAAAGGACTGTCCGTGTATCTTAGGACAATCTCATTCAAAGATATTAAATTTAAGGCATTTGTTTTCTGAAATTTTACGGCAATAAATTGACCTTTAAGGAACTGTCCGTTCCACTTCCCGCCATTGCTATATTGGTCACGCTTGAAAGCGGTTGTCGGCATCCCTTCCAATATGGTAAATTCGGATGGTACAAGGGTGCTTTCCTGCCGCTGGCTTCCATAGGTCTTAACATCGGTATAAATCAGGGGGCACTCCCAAATGTCGCTGGCTACTTCTGCCACACTTTGCCACCCCTTTTTCATCCCTACATTTGGATTAAAAACAAGGGTTATGCTGGCATTGTATTGCACCCCGTAGAAATTGCAGTAAGTGTCGCTATCATGCTTCCATAAAGCCCCGTCTTTCCATGTGTAAACTTTATCTTCAGCCCCTATTGCCCATTCGGGATGGTAGTCATAGAAAGAACAGAAGGCATTTCTTAGTTCATTAAATGAGAAATTGTATGGGTCGTAGCTTGTCCCGGCATTTGCCCCAGCTTGTAAAATCGTATGGTACTGACCCTCAAAATAGTCAAAAAAGCCCATCACTTTAGCGTTACTTCCATTAGACCGTGTAATGTCTTTGTTGTAGGGAGTTACCAAATTGGATAAGAAGTATTGCCCTTTGTAAAGCAGCCCCAAATCCGTAATCCCATCCCCTGAAAGCCTTATTGCCCTACCTGTAACTATATCTTGGAAATAATCTGCTGTTTGGGTACTTACAAGGTTGGTTGGGTAGCCACATAAGCCGTATGTTCCGGCATAATACTGAATATTATTTGTGGTAATAATTTCGTTTGTGGTTACAAGGTCATTAACCCCTTCGTTGTTTTGGATAAACCTTGCATAAATACCGTATTGCCCGCAACCCCTGTCTTGGAAAACTCTCAATATCCTGTCTCTTGCCTTAAACCTTCTTATATCTCCCTTACTCCTATCAACTTCATCAAAATCTGCCGGACGGAACCTATTCAGGGCATTTAAGTTAGTCCCTGATTGATACTTTCCTCCCCACCTTACTAAAACAGAGTTATATTCTTCCCTTGCATTTTCATCCAATGTCCATCCACGACCATTACTATTTACTGTGCTTTCAAAGTACTCGCTAAATCTTGGACTTGTTATGAATGTAGATGCCGTTGCTGTATCGTTTACGTTTTGATAATAATTTCTAACCACATAATACATATCCCCGTCAATCCACTGAAACACCGCTGGCTGGCTGGCTGTTTGGTTAAACGTTTCACCCAAATGGTATCTTACTCCCAATATTGTTTGGAAACCATATTGCTGACCCCACTCAAAAAATATTTGTTGGTCATTTGAAGCCCTTGAAAGAGGGGTATATATTTTAATCAGCATATTAGCCGAATAAGCCACAGATGGCAATGTAGACGGTTTTCTTACTTTCAAAAAAGTCCCCGTAGCTGCCGGAGAAGTCATGGTTCTTTCTACTGTACCTAATATTTCAAAGTCTAATTGTAAATTATAGTCTGTATATGTAGTAGTGCCACCTCCTATTGTTGCCTTTGCTACCACTTTAACATGGTCACCTGCCGCAAATTCATAGCTTGGTATAAACCCAGTATCTTTTTGTTTTAAATATTGTAAATTCTCAATACAGAGGTATAAGAAATCAGTATCAGTTTGATAGTCGTTAGTTACTAAATAAAGAGGGGGAGGTGTAAGTACTGCCCTTGCCCATTGGAAGGATTGTGCTTCTGCCGGTGGTAAATGATTTATTAGTGCAGTTATTACCGGGTAACCAGAGTTACCACTACTCGCACTGTAATCTTGTGTTGTTACCGCAAAATCCGTTGTATCTAAAGCTGAATCAGAAATATAAGATATTACGTCAATGGGTTTCCCTCTTTCATCAAAATATATTAATGCAAATCTTTGGTTAGAACTCCAATCCCACCTTGATGTGTCGTCTGCTGATGAAATTACAACCCCTGCCGAAGTGGTAGTAAAGTTTGTTATTGTGCCGTTACCAGTTGACGTTGCGATACTAAACACCCCGCCTCCTAATGAGGTTGCAGTAATATTATTACCATTAAGTAAAGCTATAAGCGCAAGAGCAACATCATTAACATTATCTCCTAATAGTGCTGTATAGTTTACATTTTTGGGAGAAGCGTCACCACCAGCACCAGATGAATAATCAAACTGTATTTGATAGGTTGCCCCGGTTTGTGCTGCTGTAACAAATACCATTACGCTATTATCGGACGTGTAAGTATAAGCCAACCCTCCTACACTCAATCCACTGCCTATTACTACATCAATATCTTCTCTTGGTATTTTATCGTACCCATCCGTAATACCTCCATATATTAATACGTTACCATTAAGTAGTTCAAGTGTATTTGCGTAATTCGGTAACCAACTAAAATATAAATCAGAATCTTCGGGGTCAATGGTTGGATAAGAACCATTGTTATAAAATTTATATTGATATTCGGCATCTGGCAGTATCCCGTACTCGTCTCTATCTAATGTATCTATTAAAAAAAAGTCACTCCAAACGTTTCCTAAAGACTCTTGACCCAAAACTTCTATTGCTTGGTAATCATCACCGCCACCGACCACAAAAACGCTTATATTATTATCCTTAGTCGGGTCATTTAATGTGTTTTGATTTTGAGAACCAGATGGTATCGGCACATTAGATGTTGGCGCAAACGTAGATTTTTCAAGATTTTTATATACCCATCTGTAAGAGAACCGGAATAGTTTGCTTTTTAAATTATTTACGTTTACTGTGGCATCATCAAGGTATGAAAGCCCTGCGCCACCATTTAGCATATTACATGGTTTCAGTGGTGCATTTTTGGCGGCATTAATCATATCCTCTGTGAAAGGAGATAATGTGCTTACCGTGTCAAGGTTTAAATATCTGGGCCTATTACCTGCTGCTACGTTCCCATCTGTCCAATATAATAAATCACCATCTCCCTCTGTTCTGTAAACTAACGCTGCCGAATGTACGGGGTAGTCAAGGCTAAACCTTAAAATATCCGTAGCACTATTTACCCCACATCTGAATATTTGTGTAACTGTTTCTGTTTGTATGTCTAATTGGTAAATGCCGTTATTGCCGTTACTATTGTAGTTAAACCAAATTATCCTTCTTTTTACTTGGTCATAAAAAGCACCAATGCACTCATTCGTACCTGCTGGTAAGTTTGAGTTAGCGATAATATAGTTCCCTTTTACATTTTCCAGTGTAAGCCCTTCTCTTCCACCATATAAACGAACATTCCTTGCATCTATATGTTGGTTAGGTGCAATGTCTAATTCCTTATCATCTGAATTTAATATACCGCCAAATTTTTTTACGTCTATTGCCATGATCAAGGTAATGGTATTTCTCTACAAACCAATTTTGCTTCTGCTATTAAAGTATAACTTGTGTTGTCGGTCGGGTAAGCCAACCTACATTGCACATCTCTATCATTAAATAAAACCGAATATCCCGGACTTACCCATTGTATCCCATATTGCGAAATCGCATCCACTGTCCCCCACAAATAACCTTCCGGCTGTGTTATAGCCGCTTGCCCAATAGGACTACCTATCCCATAAATGGACACATAATTGTACGGCAAAAATATTGGTAGTGACAATGGTTACGATTTTACTGCTAATCTTGTTTGTTCCTGACTTGCCTGATATAACTCTTGTTTTCTCATTGGCTTCCATCTTGCAATAGCGTTTCTTCTTTCATTAAAGAAGTCACTCCTTAAATCTCTTGACACACCGACTTGCCCCCTGTTTACGGATACAGCCCTTTTATCTTTCCACCACAGCCACGCTATTAAGGCCTCCCTAAATTGAACTGGTAAATAATACTCTTGTCCTTCAAGTGGGCTGGACACGTACTCAATCATTAAATATTCATAATGGAAATGCTCATCTAAAAGTATTACCCCATTAGCCATATCCACTTTAAAACTACCCACAAACGGCGCACCGCTTGGCGTTCCATATATGTTTATGAAAGCCGCCCCATTCCAATAGTTACACCATGTATTTTGACTCCAATCCCATAACGAATTGTCTTGTGTTTTTTCTAATCTATCGGGGGAGAGGTCTGCAAAATTTGTAAGTTTATCGTTGTAATAAAGTGGTATCGTTTCCCCTCTGTCATTTAATACTCCTACTTTAGTCCAATTCAAAAAGTCGGCAGGTAATGGTACTGTAAAGTTTGCCAAAATAGGTAGCTTAACCGTCTTTATACTATAAAAAAAGTCTATCCCTAATTGCTCAAAACCCCTGAAAGCTAAGTGCCATAATTTAAAATACTTATGATTAGACGCTTCCGCCTCCGTCATGTAGTCGGTGATAATAGAATCTAATGTTATGTAAGATTTGTTTTGGCTCATTGTAAAGCTATTATTGCTGAATCATCCATTAGGAAATATTTTTTACCATTCTCATGTATTTCTTCTCCCCATGACTTGACCCTAAACCCAATATCACCAGCTTTTAGTTTCATTGGCTTTTTAGCTGTACCATTCCCAACGGCCAATATTTTGACCTTATTTGATTCCGTCTTTATACTATCGGGTACATATATACCACCTTCTGAAATACCATCACCTTCAAAACATTCTACTAAAACTTGGTTTCTTATTGGCTTAATCATATTAAGTTGTTTTTACGGCATCCAACCCATCGTTAGCACTATCGACCGGCTGCGCTTTTTCAATTAATAATTGTTGTTGAATGTATGCTGTTATTGCCGGGAAGTAGTCATCTGGTACGTTTATGGTACTATCTAAATCAGTATCCAACCCTGCGCTAATCATTGTCGCTGATGCAGTGTATTGGCTTAATTGTATAGTACTTTTCACATACACATACTGTCCTTCTGGGTATGCTAATAACTTGTTTGGTATTTCTCTCATCCCTCGATGAAAAGCCAACTGATTCATAGTTAGCCATATTACCGGGTAAGATATTTCGTTTGTGTCGCTTTTAAATTTAAGTGTGCTTATCCCTTCGTTTGCGCCTATACCTAATGGTATTTGTGGTAATTCTATTTTCCATAAAAAGTTCTCATCCTTTGATACGGTCAAGTTCTTGAATGTAGTATAAAAACTATTATTGACGTAGGCTATGCCTTCCATCTTCATGGTATCTACATAGCTTTGTCTTGCAGCGGCGGCCACCCCAAAATTTAGCCATTTATTGACAAGGCCAACTGTTATCGTAGCGTCATCAGATGGTTGCCCACCATAAATCTGCCTCCGTATCATTTCTATATATTGCCGCCTTGTCATTATTGTCCTCCCTCTTTAATACTATTTGAATATTGTAATACAGAACCGTAGCTTAAATTAACTCCTACCATAGCCAACGCCCTTACAATTATTTGCAATATATCCGTATTAGACCATACAGGGTTTTGGCTGGTTGCTGGATTCCATACGGGCAATCCGTTGCTATCATAAACATATCCCCATACCATACTTGGCGGGTTTCTTACATAACTCATTCTTGCCTGATTTTCACCATAGGGTCTTTCAGGGAAAAATCTAAATCCTTCGTGCTGTATCAGGTAAACAGGGTTTGTAACAACCGGGTCAATGGCTGAATGTATATAAGCATCAAGTCTGTCTTGTTGGATAAACCTGATATTGTAATTGCCGTAAATACTCCACATTGCATCTGTGTACTCATGATCGGATGGGAAGGGAGCAATACCTGTTGTTGAGTTAATGGGCAATACTGCACCATATATAAGCGGAGATATTGAATCTCTAATCCTTTGATTTTGTCCGAACTCAACAACAGCTATTGGCCTCTGTATTTGGTATCGCTGATATTCTCCCAACAAGTAATCTAAATAAGACCTTTGGGCTGCATTGATAACCAAATTGAAGTCGTCAGGCGAAACATACCCTTGAGAGTTATTTTTCCCAACAATATAAGTTACCAGCCTGTAAACTTCATTAATATCCATTAGTTAGCGTATGTGTTTAATTGGTCTTTAAATGTCCTTCCTTCATCGCTATTTGTCATCGCAAGTTCTGTAAGGTACTCATGGGCTTTTCTTGTTGCTGGTATTTTTCCAATGAATCCTTTACCATTAGCCCATATAGCATTACCTGCTTGCCCTGTCAAATCTATTTTAGCATCTATAATGGCTTTCTTAACCATATAAGATATATTCACTTCTTCTGAATCAATATACTTTTCAAAAAGCACAGGGTTACTATCAGCTTTTAACATTAGTTCCGTTCTTATTCCGTCATCTCCTTTAGGTTGTCCTAATTCATCAAACGGGAATATTCCTAAGAACCAAGCCAGTTTTTTCATTTTTTCTACTGGCATTTCCTTCGCTTTAATAACCATGTCAATTTTAAGCATCTGCACCTTCAGCCTTTCTTTTTGCTCTTCGTTGGCATCATACTCGTAGTAGTCAAATTTCCCGTTACCGTTCCGTAACTTACCTACGTTTTTAGTACAAACCCTTGCATATTCTAAGGCTCTTTCATCTTCAACAGGTATTCTGCAAATGCCGTTTTCAAAAATCAAACTTCTCCTGTTTCTGTTTACGTACTCTTTATCTTTCAATAACTCTAATAACTCACTCTGCCAAATACTATCCGCTCCGTTTAGTAACCAAATCCTTTCTCTACGTTTAGTTTTAGGATTCATTACTGCATCACACACTCCATCTATATGTGTTCTGCCTTTTTTCTTTTTTACAAGCCGGAATATTACATAAGCCGCTTGTGGTGTTGTGTCACCTGCTGGTAGTCCATCAAATGAACCTACTGGAAAACTTGGTTGTACAACTTTATCTCCTTGTTGAGATGCTTGTACAGTTGCTAAATTAGCCATTGTGTTTATTTTTTAATTTTAAGTATCAACGTTTAAGGCCTTTATTTTATAGCCCCTCCATCTTGGAGGCGTTCTTTAGATATAAGCACCCCTCAATATTTCAGAGGGATGCTTATTGGTTCTCATAGGGAATAATATAATGCTATTAAGCACTTACTATTACAAATTGGTTAGGCGCACATACACGTAAACCACGGTAAGTAGCCATTTCCACATGGTCACGCAGTGTTCCATCGGAAGGGTTCATAGAACCACCACCCCACTGCCATACACGGATACCGTTACCAACTGTACCACCTTTTTGTGGTTGTTGATACATCACTGTAATGTTTTTCATTACCTGAGATGATTTAGCATCACGTACTGTTCCCATTGGAGATATAACACCATAGTTACGGAAGTAATCTGTTGTTGGTGTCTTACCTGTTTGTACTTCGGTATTCCACGGAGAATACTTCTTAACTTTTAACAGGTAGCCATCAATCAGGATTTCTTGGAAACCGTATGCTACTGATGCCTCTTGTGATTTTTCGCCTTGTCCGTAAACAAATGCACCTGCTGGATATTCCTTGAAGATGCCATCGCTGAAATCTTGTCTTTGGAAAATATCCTGCAACCACATATTTTCTTTAGCACAACCATTTACGTCCATGATACGAGTAATCTCGTGCAGTTTTGCAATATCAAGTGTTCCTGCTGTATAGTTTACAGTTTCACCATCAGCGGCAATTTTAGGAATGAAACCTAAAGTACCTGTTGAAGTATCAGAAAGCATACCTGTATTGGTAACTACATCACCACGCATCAATTTAGACTCAATGCTGTTAATGAAACGGACATTGGATTTAACCAGTGCTTTGTAAGTGAAATAGCTTGTACCAGATTGTCCACCGCCGGCAGGGGCATCGCCAGATACGCCAGTATTGTAGTAAACATCTGTCATTTCAGCTAAGTCAGTTGCGGCAAATGATTCACGGATTTCGGTAATGTTGTTGTCATACCGTACATCCAAGTGAACTTGTGGTTCACGGCTACCAGATGCTTCACCTACGTCAGTCAAACCACCAAAAATCAGGATTTCACCTGCTAAAAGGTTGGCTGAATTTGCAGAAACAAAAGCCTGCGCTGATTGTTTTGGACGGATTGTGCATTGGTTTACCGCTGGTACTGTCAGGATTTCACCTTCAATGTTAGAAGATGCCACACGTACAGTTTCACCTACACGCAATGGGCTTTCTGTACCTGAATTGTAGAGGTCATCAGCAGGGATAGTAACGGTTACTGTTGCTCCGGCTGCTGGGGCTACTACGGCGGTCAGATTGCTTACTGCGATTTGGTTTTTACCACGGGATTCAAACCAGAAGAAGTTTCTGTTTTTTACTTCTTCCATGCCGCCAAAAGTAGCAAGCCACTGAAAGAAATAGTCATAAACTTCATTGCCATATTTTTCTACATATTTTTTGTAGTATTGTGGGGTCAATAACTGAAGGTCAGATATTAACGCCCTATCAACTCCACCCGTTACGGCAATTACGCCGGGTTGAAGGATATTTGATGTTGGGATTCCTTGAGACATTTAAATTAGGGTTTGGATTTTAAAAAATTTTAGTTACTGAAAAAAAAGTCTTGCAATGCCTCTGTTTGTGTTTTTTGGTCTGGGTTAAATTGACCTCTTTGGTTGTTACCATTTACGTCAATCTGCTTTTTATCTTTAAGATAAAGTTCAAGCCTCTTTGCGGCAGCATCGTTAACAAGTTTTCCTGAAGATTTCTCTTCAAAGTAAATCTTAGATAAATCTTTTACCATCTGATTTGTGTTAACTGTACCGTCTTCATTAACCCATCTTTCAGCCATAATAACATTGGCATTAAAACCGCTTTCTGCAAAATCGTTTACCTTGTTCTGCAACAAGGTTTTTTCTTCTTGAGATGGGATATAATTTAATGGTATTTCAACATCTTTGTCTTTTACCACTGCCTTAAATCCTTCAAAATTATCAATAGCCGATTTTGCTGTTTGCAAAAATGATTCTTTAAACTTATTAGCAGCCTCCAAGTCTTCTTGTGTTGGCTGTGTAGTTGTTTGCGGAACTTCTTTTTGCGTAATATCCGGGAAGACTATTTCACTCTTTAGTTTCTCTAATTCGGGTCTGGCTAACTTAGCCTCGATAATTAGTTCTTTCTCTTTTTCATGAACCAATTTTTCCCAATTAGATACTGTTATTGCATAATCCTCGTCAGTTTCATCAAGACCTTGTGATGGCTTTGCGGGGGTAGCAAATTTTCTTTCAAATAAAAAATCAACGTCATCTGCTGTAAGGTCTTTATTTTTTGCTTGCAGACTTAGTTTTATAATTTCAGCGGCAGTGTTTTTATCTACATCTGTCGTTGTTAGTTTATCAAGTTTTCTTTTCTCATGAAGGCTGTTGTATATTTCGTCTTCTTTACCTTCCAAAAATGCCTTGAAAAGTTTTTCGCTTTTTTCATTAGCAAATTTTACTTCTTCTTTTGTGGTTGCGGACTTACGAAGGTTCTCTATCTCTGTCTTGGCAACATCCCAATTATCAAAGCCTAAATTTGTTTTTAGATACTCATTGGCATCTATTACTTCTTCTTCTGGTTTTTTTTCAACTAACGGTGCGTCTATTTTAGCCTCAACGACTGGCGTTGTTTCTACCGTGTCGGTAGCGGGAGGGGTAACTCCCCAAACTGCGTCAGCTAAAGCATTAGCTGATGGTTGCACCTGTTCCGCAGTTTCTTGTGTTTGTAATGTCTGTTCTGACATAGATTGGATTTTAAATTAAAAAATTAAGAGCCTTTAGAATGAAAGGCATACATACGGTAAACATTTGCACCACCTCCCTGAATCCTCAAGAATTGTGCATTTACATCTACCTTATAATTTCCGGCAGCATTGAAACTACTAACGGCACTTCCGGTAGCAAGGTTAGTTGCTTGTACCCCTGTAAAGTTTATAGCTAATTCAGCATTGCCATCTGTAATACCTTGTTGCGCTCCCGCATCATTTGAGCCATAAACATAAATAGCCCCGGCTACTGGTGCTAATACTTGGATGGTTGTTTTATCCCATCCTGACATATCAAGCGTAATGCTATATACATTTTGCTTGTACTGTTGCGTTAAATCTAAGTTTTTACCTAAAGACATTTTGTTTATTTTTTAGGCCGCTACTTGCGGTGGTTGATTATTTTGTTCCATTGGTTGTTGTTGCTCTTGTTCTTGCTGCATCCTTGCCGCTTGCATTTGTTGAATTAAGGCCGCTTTTTGTTCTTCTGATTGTGCTATTGCACCTGTCATTATATTGTCAATGACCGCTGAAACAAGTGGCCTTAATTCGGTTGGTATATTACCTGCCCCGCCACCTTCACCCGAAGGCTTCAGTAGTGTTGCGACAAGATTAAGTACTGCCGTTTGATTGTTTGCTTGGGCGACAACTTGACTTTTCCTTATATCGCCATCAACTTCCATAGTCTTGGTTTCCCTTTTTTCTTTTTCTGTTGTCTTAGCGGATTCAATTTGTGCATTGAATGTAGCCTCTTGGTTTTGTGCTGCTGTTTGCTGCCTATCAAGTAGCATTTTCTTTTGCCCTCGCCTAAATAAAGTTTCAGCCAACTTTACATCTTCTTTAGCCACTCTCATTAATTGGAAGGGGTCAATAAATAAAACTATATCAGGGTTAGCTACTATTGTTTGATTCATAATAGCTTCAAACTTCATTGCTTCTTGTGCTGTTGGTAGGAATTGTACTTTAGTTGTAAATATTCTGTCACCAATATCCTCCTGCTTTATTATACTCCTATACGCCCTTGCGCCGTACTTAACAGAATCCTTTAATAAGCAAGATATTTTCCTTGCGGTGTCTGCCATACAGTTTGCATAAGCTCTATAAATGTAATCAGTAGCGTATTCTGCCATTGATTGAGATGCTTCTACGTTACCCGCCGCTACTCTTGGCTGAAGGGCTGAAGATATAAGATTAGGGTCTTCCCCTAATTCATCTTTTAGTATCTGATAATTAAATTGGTAGTTTCTTATCAACCCATCCATTTGTGCTAAGAACCCGCTATTAGCGAGCTCCTGAATAGGAATAGGCACTCTATTACCTTCTGCATCTATACCACGATAATATATGTCACCGGTTTGGTCGTAAAGTTTCTTGTAATCAACGTCTTTATTACCTGCATCACCTAATCCGTAGTCAATGTTTTGCAATGCACTCTCATCAATAGCTGCACCTGTTGGTCTCATACGGGCAACCACTTGCTGCATTTTTAAGAGGGCTAATATCATCCCATCAACCGCTGCCTCTATCTTTTCAGGGATAGCAAGGTTTCTCAGTTGATAGTTTTGAGGCATTTGGAAGGAATAGGAAAATTCCGCATTGCCAATTTCCTTTGGGTCTTGCGGCCTAATCATATTCTTCTTTAATCCCCACTCTAATAAAGTATCACAGTCGGGTAAGTAAACGCCTCTGTAAATATTCCAATTAGTATCTTCAATTACTTTTTGATTGTCGGATGGCTTATCCCTTCTTTTTCCTGATGCTGTTGTCGGGTATCCTTTTTGAGTGTAAGTGCTGCCTGTTGATTTTGTATTTGTAACAGTGTACGGTTCTTTGTCAACTGATTTTAATTCAAATTCCAATGACCTTAAATTCCATTCATCATAAGGGCGAAGGAAAGCCGTAAACCATGTATCTGTCCAAGTAAGGTTAGTATAGTATTGATATTCTTTTGCTTTTTGGGCAAGTTTCCATATTTCTTCCTCGCTTAATGCTAATGGGTTATCTGGATTAAATTCTTTCCCATACCGCTTTCTTACCTCACTGATTTTTATCGAAGGCGCACGACCTCTCCATGTAGTATCTCTAAAATCAGGATATTCAGAATATGAATAAATGGCATCTTCTGGCTTCACCCACTCAACATGAATAAGCCCTTCGCTATCCATCCATGTATATGTTCCTACAAATAAAACTTCGGCGGCATCATGAAGCATTTTTTCTTTCAATACATCAAACCACCCATTAGATGCAAGAACGTCATTACACCCTAATTCATACAAAATTTCCTCTGGTAGCCTCTGAAACTGCGCTTGCCAAAGGTTTAATTCTTCCTTATCTGCCGGTATAAATTCGTCTTGTGGGATTAACTGAACACCGCTTTCTTGCTGAAGTTGTTCCAGCATTTGCCGGTTATAGAGGATAAATTCAGCGTTTTCGTATTCGTCTTGCTTATCTTTTACCGATAGGCTATCAATAGCTGTGACCTGTATCTTTTCATCCCTTTGCATCCACCTTCCAACTAATCCTGAAATAATTCTATTGACTATTTGAAGTGCATTCCAGTTAAGAGAAATGTAGTTTTGCTTGGCATTGAATTGAAACCTGTCCTGAAACATAGCCTGAATATCAATCCGGCCATTTGCGTAGTTTCTGTTTTTTCTGTACCGGGCATTACGATTGTAGTAGTAGCCGCCAACCCCTGTATTAGATGTTGCCCAAATATATTTGGAAATAGAAAGCCCGTACTCTTTTGAGGATTTTTGTTTTATCCCGTCATGAGTCAGTTGGAATTGCTTTAATGATTCCCCTGAACCATTGGGTATTTCACCTTGCTTTGGGTAATCGGACATTGGGTTTCACGGATATATAGTACGAAGATAATTAATTTTTGAATTACGGAAATATTTTTTTACATAGCTTCAGATTGTACGGTTTTGAACACTCCGGGGTATATGTTTATAATTGGACTTTTCTTTGGCGGCGGCTTAACCGGGCGTTCCTGTAATACAGAAATTAGGATTAAAAATGTTACAAGTATATCGAATTTTGTCCTGTCGTATGGGTCAAATAAAAGAGCATTTTCAAGAATTTCAATCCAATCAATTCTATCGCAATGCGACTCAAAATAAGATATACCATTATCTAACTGTTTTGTAAGGGAAAAAGGTGTAATTGGAGTACCCCTATGCCTGTCTGCATTTTCTCTTTTAGTAGGGTCAATAAGGCTTTTAGGGTATTTCCCCAAATATCCGGTTTTACCCCTATCCCTAAAAAAGCCATCGTAGTCGTCTGCGGTATGCTCATACCAAATAGTGTAACCAAAATATATTCCGGCATACATAACTTGACGATGAAGTATGTCCTTTTCGGCGGGTCTTCCATAAAGCATACCAATAACCTTCCCCGTATTTTCTGGGTCAAGAACATCTGACCTTCTTCCTACCAATGCACAGGCCTTAGAGCCGTATTTCCTACCACCCTGACTATTTGAATAGCTATCTACCGCTATTGCCCCATCTTCGGTATTGGATGGACAGGCAATTCTACCGATATATTCTACCTTATTTCTTTTTTCTACTGGCGGAAGCCAAGTAAATTCCCATCTAAAATTTTTATCGTTTTCAGTAGATTCCCTAAACTCAACAACTTGGGTTTCTTCATTCATAACAAACAACCCAGTTCTTTTATAAATAGGATTGTCTTCGAGTTGCTTTTTTCTTTGATTAATGTTGTATGAATTAAAGGCGCAATCAGTATTTGCCGCCTCAAACATTTCTTGCACTGTACAAGGGTTCTGCCTAATCTCCTCCTCTAACAAGTCGCCGGTAAGACCAACTCTCCTACTATACACATAGGACTTCGCACCCAATTTTATATCTTCTTCCGAAATTTCAGAAATTGTTTCATGGGTTATAGGGTCTTTTACAACCCACTTTTCAACAAGATATTTATACTGTTCTTCGGTTGGCTCGTCTATAACACTAAAGCCATGCTTATCAATAAAGCCTTCATAGTTATCATAAGCAGGGGTAAAATATGTTACAAACCTATTTGGTGTCTTTTTAAAAGAACTTTTAAATTGGTTACCACCATCCCAAAACTTTTTAAATTCCGCACCTCCCGCTTTTGTTAATTCGTTAACCGTACTTGGGGCTTCGCAAAATCCAACTCTTTTAGCTCCCTTCACCATCGTTTTGGTTAGCTTAGATATAAACTTTGAGAACTTTACGTCCATAGGCCATTTACCGCCCTCATCAGCTAACACCCTTGACATACGACCTCTATCATAAGCGTTTTCTACTGGCGCACGATAGTTCACCTTAGAACGGTTACCTTTTGCAGAACCCTTCTCCCCTTTAGCCGCAAAAACAAGTTCCGTTACACTATCTTCCCTATTTAATTGTCTTGGTTTTAAAAATACAGGTAATTCACGGTAGCCATTTGCCACCATCTCTAAAAATGTATCTCTACTATCTATTTGTGTTTTAGATACAAGACCGCAATTACTGTTTTTATAAAAAATACACTCGTAAATTAGATTAGACGTTGCTTGAGATGAAGCACCTTCCCTACGTTTCTTTCCCCTTCCTATACCTATACACCATAAAATATTTTCCCAATGATTGAGGTATAAAAAGTATCTCCTATCAGCATCCCTATAATCTGGGTAGATAGCGTCCTCAAGTTTCCACCACTGAATATAAAAGTAATTCTTACCAGTTATGTAGGTGGGGATACCGTTATTGTAAAACCAAAATCCATTTAAACACCTGTCAACTTCTATATTTGCAAACTCTGTTTGTTCTTGTGTTAAAACGGCGTTTTTATCAGCATCGTATTTTATCTCATCAAAGAAATCCGGCAATTCTCTTCTGCGCCAATATTGTTCAGCCGGATTATCTGTACCCCAATTTTCAATGTATTTAGCAGACGAAACGTCTTGTAACTGGATTTTTGTACCATATATTTCTATAAACTCTGGCATTACTTTCTATCTCTTGCTACTGTTTCAATAAATGGCACTTTGTCTTTATCAGCGTCTTCATTCCCTGTTAATTTCAACTTAACCTTAATGTCTTCTAAGTCCAAAACGTGTTCTTTGGCATTTTTTATTAACGCCATCGTTCTCTCAAACTTCTTATCGCCCTTCTCCCCCTCTGTTAATAAACTTGCAATAGAAGTGTTTCTTGTGTATTTAATTGTTTCGTTAACAAGCCTATTCAACTCATAATATAATCCCACCGCCCCATTTACCCTGTAAGAAGCTATTTCTTCTTCAAGTCTTTTTACCTTATCTTCTAAAGATTCTGCCATAATTAATCTGCGTATGCGTTTATTGAAATTTGTTTAGCGTCTGAAGGGCTTAAGCCTATAAGATATTCACCCGAATTTACTTTATCAGAAAGGTCGTGAGCAATGGCAGTAACTTCTTCTCTTTCGTTCATTTCATCGCCTTCAAAATGCCTGCACCTTAATACTCTTGCTTCTCTCCCATTATCTCCTTGATAAATTATTTCATAGTCGCTTGCCTTTAATACATGGCAGACATTTCCGGTTAATTCTCCTGTATATATATAGAGTACATTGGGTATTAATTCTGGTTCTATGCCTTCAAGAGTTCCCGTGTATGGCTTATATACCCTCCATGCAAAACATATTCCTGTTAATGGGTTTGGGTTACCGTCTTTATCAATCCATGCAAAGCAATCTGCTTCTGGAAGGGAATAGTATTTTATGTCGCTTGCTTCGTCACCTCCTGATAGTTTTTTATAATCAAATACTCTATTGGTGTCGTGTAATGCGTTATGGGAAACTAAAATCCTTGCCCCTGATGGTATGTTCTCGGCATCAATTACGGTGGCATTTACTGGTTGGGAAATCCTTTTATTGAACTCATTGTACTGTCTTTCCCTCCTTATTTTAGTTCCATCTGAAAAGGTATGGTAATTCTTTTCTTCTAAATCAGCCCATACCACAACACGGCCTGAAGTTGCTTTTAAATTCTCCATATATTTATTTTGCGTTAAAAATAGATTGCGGGGTTTGCTTCTTTTTTAACATAGGATGGTTTAAGTTATCTATTGTAGCGTAATCAATATCTCCTGTTTGGGGGTTTATGAAACCGACAAGCTGCTCCTTTTCATCAAACCAAACGTCTTCTACTCCTGATGGAAGGGCTTTAAATACCTTAGATGCTGGTACGCTTCTGGTTAGTGCTGGTTGTTGTTGTGTCTGCATCATAGCGTTCATTCGTCCATAATCCTTGCCATCTACTACTGTACGGGGGAATGATAAACCAGTATTGGTATTTTCACCAGATACTAAACCCCTTTGATTGGCCATCCTTACGGCGTTCTCTCTTAATTTCTGAAGATCGGATTGTAGTACAACGGGGTCTATCCCTGATTTTGGGTTTGATTTTGAGAATTGCATCCAAAGACTTTGGAAGTCCTTGCCCGGATTAGATTCAGCAAAGCTGCTCCATTTATTTATTTGGTCGTAAGTAAGGGATGATGCAGGTGGCTTTTTCTTGCCGGGGTCTTCACCTCCCCCACCTGCTTTTGCAACTTTTAGCTTCATGGGAATTGGATTTTAATATGCTCAAAGTTAGAAAATATTTTGATATTAATTAAATTCCTTAATTTTGTTAGCGACATTCTTATTTCCGTATCTTATTAAAAACCCTTTAACATGGCAGCAGCAGCGCATTTTACTACAAGAGTATATGGGATGATTCAAGGTAGTCCTCCCTATACAGACAAAGATGGCTTAACAGCTTTTTCAAGAGAAATTGGATTTAACCGGGCAGGGCTTGTTTCCTTCCCAACAACCGGGACATCATTTTTCCCTCTCCCTAACGGAGTTGTGATTGGTGGTGCTTACGTTTACTCCGTTGTTCAGGTAGCCCCTTCGGGTCTAAATGTTCACGGTGACCAATTCGTTACAGACAGTTCAGTGGCTACTTTGGCTACATTGGCTGGCTAATCCGTACCCTTTTCAATGAACTTGCCCCGTACTTTCGGGGCATTTTTATTTATTAATTGTTCTGCTATGCAATGTCCTAAAGTAATATTCCACTCCTGTTTGGTGGTAAAACCCAAAGCTATCCTCCCCTACCATCATTTGACAATTAGCTGCAAATTGACATAGTTCTAATATACGTGGGAACTTAGCCGCTTCACATATATTCCAGTTCATAGATTGATTGCCCAAAAAGAATCTTGCCTCTCTTAAAGCATAGGTTAGTTCTAAAAAATCATTTACTTGTAAGCGGGGTATATCTAATTGCCACTTTTGACAAAATAACCAATGCTCCCTTTCTGTTCCGGCAAATATCAGGTCAGGGGAATAGTTTTTCAAAAAGAAATAATCAATAAGGTTGTTCCGGTATCTTTCTGTAAAGTTCAATACGGCTTTACCAGCAACTTGTTCTTTTATATGTGCAGGACAATCATCTTCCAATGTAATCCACGGCTTACTCATATCAAAAGCTAAGTCAGGGAACGCTAATGGAAGCCATGATGCCAAAGCACCGTGGGGCATATTTACAAATGTTTTTCCCCTGATAACATCAAAATCAATATCCACTTTTTGCCCCGTATATTTTTCAAAAGCATGAACATAATATTGACTTTCTACTAATGGTTTAAGCATATCCCACATGGCATCATTACAGCAAACCATTTCTCCTCTTTCGCTTAATGTTGGATGGGTAGCCCCTTGATAATATGCGGCAAGTAGATTGGTTGATTGCGCTACAACAGCTTTTCGCTTAGTAACATCGTAGTATTTTTTTATCGCCCCCATTGCCCCAACTAAGTCGCCGGGATTAACAGAGTGCTTAAATACCGTGTATCGTTCCTGAATTGGTATCAGGGATGAATTGGCTAAATCATTCTCCATTCTTGGAGGCAGTGGATTTTGTTGGTTTGTCATACTTCTCCCTTATTGGATTTATGTACGTTTTTCAATCTTTGATAAACTACCCTTGTATCTTGCGGCTTTTGTTGGGTTAATAGTGCCGCAAGTTTACGAAGTTTTTTCGCCTGTTTCTTTCTCATTGGCTTTCTTTTTTATTGAGTATGTTTCGTTGTGATATATTTTTATTTGGTTGCTAAGATAGTGCCTTACCTCTCCCCCATCAGCCAATGATATACACCAGCTATCATTCTCATACATCCCATTACTTTCTACATAGATAGCATATCCGTCTTTCTCTACTCCATTTTCATTTACTACAACAGGAATTGGTATATCAAATATAGCTATTGGCATTTTTCAATTATTTAAAAGGGTACGGATGGTTCTCATAGTCAGTTATTTTCGTCTTAAAGCACCTACAAAATTGGGTGGGTGGGGCAGCTCGGGGTAAAGATGCCAACTATTATTTCCCTCTTCTAAATTGTGTTCAGCTACATAGTCAAATATCTCTTGCCAATTTATATTAATGGGTTCGTAATTTCCAGTTGATATTAATTGCTCGTAGCATCTTTCGACAGCCGTAAATTGTGAGCCAAAATCATGAAAAGCTATTATACCTCCTTTAATCATTTTATCCTGATATAATGGCTTTTCGGATTGTACTATTTCTTCTCCGTGGTCACCGCTATCCACAAATAGAAAAGCCAAATCATCAGTTATCGAAGGAAGTGTACTTGTTGAATATCGGCTATCTGTTATAAACGACTGAATAGGAAGGAGTGAACCTATTATATTTCTTACAGATAATTCCCAATCATGGCTACTAAACTCTGGCTCTACTAAATGTAGTGTGCCGTCTTTGTGATACATAGCCGAAGCAATCATAGTGCTACTTTTCCCTTTATGACTTCCTAACTCAACCCAATACCCCATAGGAGCTTGAAGGCAAATGTTGTATAAGGCAACGCCTTCCGCAACAGACATTGCACCTACCGTTTCTTGAAATCGTTTTATTATATCTATTGGAGGGTATTTTATCATGAATTTACATTGTTAGGATAGAAGATAGGATGTGTATTGTGCCAGTTAAATATTTCTTCGTAGGGGAGTTCGTTTAGTCTTTTCAGCGTCCATCGTTCATATTTCTCCCATGTAAAAATAGTATATTTTTCTGTTTGTAGTGGTGGGTAATAAACGGAATTATCGTTGGATAATGTTAGAAAATGTTCCAGCCAATTACATCTTCTTGGTACGTCACCAAATGTTTTATAAGCCCATTCTGGTTCGTAAATACAATTTCTTAAAACATCAAATTTTAGTGTTTCTCTTTTGCACATAAAGAATCTTGTGCTTGCCCACATTCTACCACCAAAAGATAGGTCATGGACAGCATTAGGACTCCAATAGGATGGGTAGGAAACAAACTTATATTGCTCCAATAAATTTATTAAGTTTTGTATTGGTTCTGGGGATGAAGTAAAGGCGGCGGTATCCTGATCGAAGTGCGCTATGTACCTACCTCTTGCAAGTGATAAAGCGGAAAGATAGTTATAGTCATTAAACCCGTGTTCATGTGTATGCCTTCTTACAACTACTGTATCGCAGATGCTATGTACATAATCAATTACGTCTTTGGGTATTTCGTTGTGCTTATCAATAAAAAGTATAACCTCTTTATCAAATCCTTCAAAGAATTTTATTTTGTTATAGACCCCATCTGTAAGGAAATCCATATTGACAGCCCCGTTAAATAAGCCGCCCTGTTCATCTCTTTCTAATCTTGTATCGCAATTAATTACTATCGAAACGTCTGTCATATATCAATACAGTTTTTTAAATACACAAATACCACCCGCTTCATCATTTGGGTCGGCTTCGTCAAAGACTAATTCCCATTTACATAAATTATTTTGATTAATGATGGCTCCGATAACAGGACTTTCATCATATAATATACCGACTTCGTTTAATGCTTTTCTTACCCCACCCAAACAAAAGTCAGGATCATTCTTATCCCCTACTCCTTGCCATCCGTGTAATTTATCAATATGAACTCCGGTGTCATGGAACGCTAAAAATCCTCCAACTTTAACCTTTGGGGCATAACAAAAGAAATCCGCTACTACCGCTGGGAATGTATGACACCCGTCAATAAAAATCAAGTGCTGGCTTTCGTCTTCTAATTGATTATACACTTCGTTGGAGTTTCCATAAATCATTTTATCATACACTGTTCTTATTTTTTCGCCATCCCTGTTATTTTCAACCCCTATCAAAAAACAGTCCTTGCCACTTTTTATAAGGTATTCAGTAATCCCAAATCCTGTATCTCCTGCATATACACCCACTTCGCAAACTTTAACTTCTTCTTCCAAAAAGTCGTTACATATAAGGTCAATCGTTTTTTCTAACGTCCTTGCATCGGTTTCAGATATTAAGCCGTATTTAATCATTACAATAGATTTAAATGAGATAAAATAGGTGTTCTTAAACTCATATTGTCCTTAGAACCGCCATTGAAATGCCATATTCTTGGATGACAACTTGTGATTTTATTCATAATTCTTTCCTTGCTAAATAAAAAATTATCTGGACTCTCATCGTGTAAGGATTGAGATATGGCACAATTATAATCCAGTAATATCTTTACCGGCTGCTTTAAAAATATCTCCTGCCACATGGTCTGGTCATTACTATGATAATTTTGCCCATTATCCATTCTATAATCGTCTTTTACATTGGGTAAATCCATAGCTTCTAAACAGGTCAAAATAGCTTCTGTTTCTCCAATAATAACACCACTATTTAAATAGCAATATGGGGCTGGTATGTCTAACTCATCAAAGTTATCTTTATATGTTCCGGGGAAGCAATTTCTTTCGGCACTTATTACTATTGGGCTATTGAATGTTTGATAGTGAGCAAAAACCTCATCAGGGCTTGCGCCATAAACTAAATCCCAATTATCAACAAATTGAATATACTTAGCAGAAATTTCTCCGTTCTTTATTGAATTATATAACCACTTTGGCTTTGTGGCAAGGCCATTCCAATAATGTTTAACGGAATTGTTAATAGTTAACACATCGTAACCGTATAATGATTTATAAAACTCCTTCTGTAAATAGTACCATGCGTGAGGTACACTGCTTGATACTGTAACTATTTGGTATGACATATTAAGCTTTTTTGATTATTGGTTGGATATAGTTATTGACGTAGTTGTTGATGCGGTATTTATCAACGGTATTCATGCCTAATAAATAGATTTCGTAAAGGTCGTCTCTTTTTACATAATCATCAAGTAATGTTATATCTATTTTTGTAGTGGGGAATTTTAGGCAGTTATACCCGTGTACCCAATCATAGGAATAAGCAAGGTCGCTATCTTGCATAACCATTACTGAATTTACGGGGGATTCGCCTGTGGTACGGAAGCATTTTTTTCCGGCTCCAAAGAGTGACACTGATAACTTAGCCATCCCGTTTACTGCAAGTATCTGGCCTATATCTACTCTCGTATAGTGGGGCATATAAAATGATGCCCATTTTTTAGGGTTACTTTCCCAACGGATAAATTCATTGAAGGTAAAAATATTATCACAAATTGAAGCCCCGTTTCTACTTGAATTAGCCCATACTTCACTATGCAACCGTACTCTTTCCTCATGTGATCTGCCCCAAAAATGAAACACCTCTAACAGCCTATTATCAAATTCATCTTTTGTTTGTACGGGGTATGGCGCAACCCAACAAGGATAATCAACCGGATATACATTCCCGCCTACGTCTTTCTTTTTTAATTCTCTCTTAAAGTAAATTTTAGGAGGTGTAGTTCTTACAAAATCTTCAAATTTCTTCCACTCATCTCCGGGGAACTGTTCCGGGAACTCATGAGTATTTTTACCGAATAGGTGGGTATCTTCATTTTCACTATTCCAATAAAGCTCACTATAATCTAACAGTATATATTCTTTTAGGTCAAGTAGTGCCGGATTAAACTTATACCCTTCTATCCTTGTCATTGGCAATAAAGGGATACCACCCGTACCTATGTGTTGGGCTATTCTTACTACACTACCGTCTAACTGGTTATTGAGGTCGGGGCTGAATATCATTTCTTATGCGTATTTAAAATAGAAACCATTTGTATGGATACTCTCTCCCCTGCACACCATTGAAATACTACCTTGATGCAACCCTAACTCTCTTGCCGCCTCATGAGCCGAACCAAATGAAATACCAAGAGTATGACAAATTACTTTTTTTGACTTATTATGTTTACTTCCGCTTTTACCAAGCCAAGATTTTACAGGGGGTCTACCTCTATCAAACGCAAACTTATTATTTTCAGATTCAGTAACCCATTGCAAATTTTCTAATTTTGCGTTTAGTTTATTATTATCCTTATGGTCTACATACGGCTTATTATCAGGGTTCGGTATAAACGATATTGCTACGAGCCTGTGAACAAAATTATATTTTTTCTTATTATCTCTACTCAATGCAACTGATAAATAACCATATCTTGTTATTTTAGGCGTCAATATCCGACCTTTATGCCCCTTTTTAGCCCTATCCAAGCTTTTTATTTTACCCAAATTACTTACTTCGTATAACCCCTCCCATCCGGGTATTGGCTTCCAAATTTCTTCCATATTTAATTATTTTGTTGCTACAAATACATTGTGTCCTAAAACCCAAATATCCCATTTTACGTCTTTGAAAAATGACTTTAGGTATGGGTCTAAAAAATTAAAATGATATAACCAGCAATGCTCCCTTGCTATGAAATCTCTTTCACGAAAAGCCCCATCCGGCATAATAACGGGACTCATGCAAATTAATGCTCCGTTGGGTTTTAATAAACGATGTGCGGCTTTTATAAACGATTCTGTATCATCAATGTGTTCAAATACGTCCATAAATATAAGGGCATCAAGTATATTTCCTGAGTATTCGGAAAATACTTGCGGAAAATACCCGTGGATTACATGGCTTCCGGGGGCTTGCCTTAATATGGGTTCTACATACCTCATAGATGGCTCTATTCCTATTGCCGTAATTCCCTTTTCTACAAGCCTCCTTAATAATTCTCCCGGAGAGCAGCCACCCTCTAATACCATTTGTGCATGGGGTGGGACGTATTTCAAAACCATGTCAATTTTGCTTATCCCTGTACCCTCCTCTTCATTTAGGTTTTTTATCTGCTCCTCAAATTTACTTCTATGGTTGTCATAAGACCAATACTCTTCAATCTCGTAAATTAGTTCCGGTGGGTCTTGCGCCGTACTATGGTAACTCCCACATCCGATACATTTTTCGTAATCTGGGAACTCTGATTTTTCAAAGGTGTGAATATGTGTCATATTTTTATTTCCTCCATGAATTGAATTACTTCTTTGCTGTTTAACTTCCATTGGTAACCATCGTAGGATATGGTGTTTTCTCCTTTGGAATAATTACTACCTTTTCTTTCCCACCCATCTTTTATTAATGAAGTGGTATTGATTAGGTGTACTCTGGGAACGTTTGGGTTATAGGATGTACTTATTCTCCTCTCTTCCATTTATAACTTCTCTTTAGCGTCCTGAATTTCAATGGCTTTTTGTTCAAGTTGGGCTTGCCTTTCTTCCAACTTATTGTGTAAATACTCTTTTATTTGACGGTAAAGTTTTAGTTGTTCATCCAAATCTGACTTTCCAAACTCCTTTAGTATCTTATCTATGGAAGTTCCTTTTGCTTTTTCTGACATATTGTTGATTTTTAATTATTTAAGTGTATATTTCCACGTGGAACGTTCTAAAAAACTCCCGGCATAGAAATACCGGGGGTTAAACCTTAACTGTTATGAATGAAAAACTATTTTTTATTTTGGTTAATTGAATAATAGTAGGGGCTTTTAAAGTTCCCCCGGTTACAAGAAAAAACCAATAACCCAGTCCATGCCGTAATAATAGCAACTACTATTATAAGAGGCCAGTTTAGTTTTTTTAAGTATGTCATGATTTAGTTTTTTGTTTTTCGTATTCACTTCTATAAAACCCTTCTCCCAATCTGTCTTTCGTCAAATACTTAACCACAAAAGTATAATATCTTGGTAGTGCTAAAAAGAACTCTTCTTTTGTTTGGAAGAAAGTAGCATCACTTCCCCAATTACCATTTCCTAAATCTACTACTCCAATAATTACTCCTACTGGTTTCCAGTTTTTAAAGTCTGTTATTGCTTGCTCTAAGTTGTTCATCCGATTATTATTTTCATCCAATCATTAGTGTTTCTTATTCTTTCTTGTGATATTTTGTCATATATTTTTTTACAGTCCTTACATTGAGATTGATACCCGGAAGTTGAATATCTCTTTTTATGGAAATTACTTTCGGGTTGTGGCTTACCCCCATGCTTACATTTTTTATGGCTACATACTTTCATAAAGTTAAATCAAAGTTCCTACGGTGTAAATTATTTTGGCAGCTTTTAGTTTAAATTCTGCCGGGTATCCGGGGAACATATTGTGAACGTATTTTTTCATTTCGGTTTTTTCTTCAGGGGTTAAGGTTTCAATTTGTGGGAGGGATTTATAGGCTGACATAAACACCTGCTGCGATACCGAACTCTCGCACAGGAACGGGATAGCCGCCTCTCCTTTCTCATTAAAAAGGCCTATAAAAAACTCTCTCATTGATTGGTGTACATTCATTTTCTTTCCCTTAGTTTGCCTCTCAATTCTTTTATTTCATCATTCCGGGCTTGCAATTTAGTGGTATATTCTGATAAATGTTGGTCAAAGGCATCTAATTTTCTACCCTCCCTTTGCGGGTCACCTAATGCCTTATACTCCTCGTGTTTAGCATCCCTTATCCTAACACCTTCCAACCACCTTTCGTCCCGGTATTTATTGAAAAACAGCATGAATTTTGGAATATCAATACTCTCATACATTGCCCCGTACTCTCCCCTTGTTAATTTTTGAAGGAATAGCATCAAATCCTCAATAGCTGGCTTATCTTCCTCTCCTGCACTATCTACGATTGCTTCCGCCAAATCAAGTATCTGAAACGAAGTCATTGGCCGGGAAAGGTTCATCGTCTCAAATGCTAACGTCAGGGCTACCGTAATTATTTTGATAGTACCCCCTAAATCTTTTTCAGCCATTGCCGCTATCCTTTGTTCAACCGGGATTTGGAATAGTACCGGAAAGTTTACAGCCCCGCTTGGGGATTTGTACTTTTTAAGTTCCGTGTACACCCCCACCTTATCTACCTTTTTTAAATTAAGGTCTTCCCCTGTTGTAATTGCGGCTTGCAAATTCTTCATTAACTGATTCTCTTGTGAATCCTTTTTGGTTACCTGATTGTCCATTTTTGCTATTTTTAAGTTCAAAAAGCCCCTTCCAACCGGAAGAGATACTTTGTTTAATAATTTCCACCGCTATATCCTCCTTCCCACCCGATAGTTCAGATAGCTTCATTAAAGCCGTTTGCTCGCTTATACAGCCTTTATATTTAAAACCAAACTCCTCTTTTTTATAATCTTTCCATACCTGCCACGTTTCTAAAAAGTTTTCAGTAAATGGGTTAATAATCCCATCCGGTAAACAGCTATTTCGCATAAGACTTTAGTATTTGTTGTTCAATTAATTCATCAGCATATTCGTTCCATTGATTGCCATTATGACCCCGTACCCACCTTAAATCCACTTTATCAAATTTGAATCGTAAATAGTACATTTCTTTCCAAAGGTCATAGTTAGGTATTAATGCCGCTGGCTTACCTCTTACCCATCCGTTAGACCTCCATTTGTGCATCCAATTCATAAAGCCAGTTACTACATATTGGCTATCGCAGTAAATTACAAAATCTACAATATCATTTTCATGACAATATTTCAGGGAGTTTAGGACGGCTGTAATTTCTTGCCTGTTATTAGTTGTATTTAATTCTATTTCACACTCTTCATATATCAGGCTTTCACCATCCACTACTACAAAACTCCATCCCCCTATGTTTTCTTTTTTCCCATTACCAAGACAAGCCCCATCTGTGTATATCTGTAATTTTTTATTAGAAGACATTTATAATAGTATTAGAGTTTAGTAAAAGATTTTAATAGGTAAAGGCTCAGATTTTTTTCATTTGCAGGACACAGCTTCGCCTTATGGGTTGACTGTGTCTAACTGCGTGGCATAAGGACGAGTTCCCCCCACCGTTGACCTAATTCACTCTGGTACGAATTAAGCGTAAAGGCATCTATAAAGCGTTTCCAGCCGCTTCAGGGCTTGTCCTCACCTTACTGACATTGGACTGGCTTGTATCCCTGCACCTCAGTCTAAGCCGTTTTAAACCCCTACCCGACCCGTAGTATATATCCCGAAAGATAAGGGCAATAAAAAACCCCACCGGACAAATCCGGCAGGGGTGCTGCTATGC
>ERZ869907.187-NODE-187-length-28734-cov-9.301405_pt1 | contig 28734 bp, 46 predicted proteins | sample MGYA00579309_ERZ869907 | MGnify/ENA primary metagenome ERZ869907 (study PRJEB32216, sample SAMN09231814) | wastewater metagenome | place: USA: Maryland | collected 2016-07-30 | study: EMG produced TPA metagenomics assembly of the PRJNA472060 data set (Reclaimed... | reverse complement strand
TGAATTTGAGCTTAAAGGTGTAGACAAAATCACAATGAGACCAGGTAAATCTTGGCATTCAGACTTTACTTTTGAGAATAGTAGCTGGGAAACAATAGTTGCTATGGCTAATTTGTTCTCATCAGTAGTACAGCATGCCAAAAAGCACTATTCAGATAATTTAGAAACTTTTAATTAATTATTATAAAAATATGAAGGAGATTCTTAGTTTTATAGCGTTAGTAGTTGGAGGGATACTTTTGTTTTTTGTTTGTAGTTTTGGAGCAAGTGTATTAGGGATTATAAATTTACCGTTTTTCAGCTTCGCCAAGAAGGTTGATTTGAACTACGGGGTGATTAATAAGACTTATGATACAGAATACTGCTTAGCTAACTATGAATGGTTTAAAGATACTTACAATGGGATTCAGAGTATGGATACAAAGATTGCAGTTCAACAAAGTGCGTTAGATGATTTTTATAAAAGAGCAGGTGATAGAAAAGACTGGACTTTTGAAGATAAATCTCTTGAAGCTGATTTAGTTGGAAAACTAAGTGGTGTGAAGAATATTAAATCGACAATGGTTGCGCAGTACAATTCAAGATCAGAACAATTGAATAGAGTTGCTTGTAAAGAGTTGCCTTTATTTGTTAAACCTTAATTTTTATTTATTTTCATATGTCAAAAAGAATTTTAGGTGTAGTAGTAATTATTGTAATAATATTATCAACAAATGCGTTTAGAGTTTGGGCTGGAGACCCAACAACAGGTGTACAAAAGCAAGAACAGCTTCAACAGGAAAGTAACCAGAAGAAGCTAATTACAAAACAACCAGCACCTCAGTTAGATTATTCAGCTGAAAGACAAAATCTAATCGAAAGATTAAAGAGAGGGAATGATGCAAATTTGTTAGGTTACATTTACTTAATGGCTGACACAGGTCAAGTAATTGCAAGTTATGTAACAAAAGGAAAAGCTACTTCTATGGGAGCTTACCTAACTTCGTACGATGCTCTAGTGAATAAAAATGGTGAATTATGCAATTACGGAGAGTCTTGCTATCAAGTTGAATCTCCAGATTTTGATGGAGCTTATGGAAAGGATCCAGATGGAATATTCTTTTTTACAGATACAGGAGCAATGGTTGAATGGTCAGGAAGATACATTTGGACTGATCAACCTTTGACAATCAAAACACCTGTAAGTTTAGAGAGACAAGTACAATAATATGTTTGAAATCCTATTTGACCTGTTGATCATAGGTCATTACATAATTTGGGTATTGACGATACTTGCAACTATAGATTTCATATTCAATGGTTCAAAGGCAAAAGCAATCTCAGTAGGTTATTTAGGATTATTTTTAATAGGGCAAGGATTATTTAATGGATGCATCATTACTGATTTACAAAATTTCTTACTTAGTAAATATAATGGTGGATTTATAGAAAATAAATTTTTATTAGATTACTTTGTAAGTGGAGATACAACATTGCATAGACTTTTATTTGTTAATGTAGGAATAATATTACTTTTAGAAATGATAAGACTTTTAAAGAAAAAGCGTTCATGACAAACGAAGACCTGACACCACAAGAGCTTTCGGAGTTAACTACTAAGATTACTGAAGCTAGAAGGAATATAAATCTTTCTAGCTCAGTTAGTATAGTTTGTATAATTGCGCTCATCTATTCAATTTTTGTTGCAATTATTATTTCTAGTTTAATGTTCTTACCATGAAAACGCTCAAACTGATCCTGGTAATAATTTCATTGCTTAGCATATTACTTTATTTGGCTAATGGTGTTAGCGTTTATTAATATTATTTTATGAAGGAATTATTAGGGCTTTTCAATATGATAATATTTACTATTCTTTCAGCATGGCTAGTAATGTTGGTTTTTATGACTCTATATGCAATATCACATCATGATCAAATCACAAATCCAATTGCGTTAGTTTTGTTTGGAATCATTCCTTTAATTTTATGGATTTTCTTTTTTCCTAAGTTTTTGAAATATTTAACTGATTAAATGAAAATAATAATTAAAGGCCAACTGCCTGACTTAAACACTGAAATCAACGAATTAAAGAAACATTGGGCTATTTATGCTAAACATAAAAAATATTGGACTCAGTACATTGCAATGGAGATCAAAAGGCAAAAAATAGGTCAAATTAAGCCCCCTATTGCCCCTAAATTCACTTGGTTTACCAAGAATGAGAGAATGGACTGCGACAACATTTCCTTCGCTAAAAAGTACATTCTAGATGGTCTAGTTTTAGCAGAAATTATTCCTAATGATAGTAGGAAATATGTTATAGGATTCCAGGATTGTTTTGAAGTTGATAAAAACAATCCTAGAGTTGAAATTGAAGTTTAGTATCTAATCTTTAAGCCTTCACAAATTATATATTGCTGTTCCTCTAATTCCCGTTTTGTAAAAGGAGTAGGACATGCTCTTGAAAAATCATTAGTTGATAGAAAATATATCTCTCCACATATACCTAATATCTTCTTATGCTTTCCATCTTTTGATTTTAAAATATCTCCATATTTTAAATTTGTTAAAGTTTCAACAATGTTCACTTCATTAACATTTCCAATCCATGAGTCATTATGTTCATTCCTAATCATCACACATCCACATTTATAACCTAATTTATCATCACATCCACTACCCTCGTCAAACGTATCCTGACAAACATATGCATCGCCATTTTTATTTATGGATATTTTAGCATCATAGATATGAATTCCATGAATGATTGCTGTAACTTTCATTCCATGTTTTAAATCATTATAATCAGTTATTTTCATATATTAATCTTAAAAATTATTACTTCCATTGGATTCCACATTTATGGCATTTGTAAGTTACTGGTAGAAAAGGAATCATAAGCAAACCAAATCCTATGCTTATAAAAATAATAATCCATATTGCACAGCCAATATTTCTGTGTCTACTTATCTCCTGAGAACCACAATGAGGGCATTTATTTGTAACCATATTTTTAATTTAATAAATATTGTGTTTTTGCTAATTGCTAATTATAAAAAATTTAGTAGTCATTAGTCTATTAATCTTAGTTTATTTTAGTATATTATTAAGACCTGACATTTTGTCGTACTCAAGTACACGACATTTTGTCAGATCTAGACCTGACATTTTGTCGTGTACTCTACTCTTTTTGTGGATAAGTCTTATCTTTTTTCTTTGATCTGACATTTTGTCGGATCTTAATTTTAGCTTTCTGTATTGACTCTTCATTCATTTTAAAGAATAATTTATAAAAATCAGTTAGACCTCTTCCTCTGTGTATAACTTGTAAAAAGACCTCTTTTGTTTTGTTCTCACCTGCTAGTTGTTCAATTGATCTTTCTACTGATCTAACTGAGCATCCACACTCCTCTGCTATAGTATTTTGACCAGGAAAACAATGATCTTTATCGTTCCAGGCATGATTGCATATTGAACCCCATACTAATTTAGCTGTAGATGTGAGATCAGTTCTCTTAGTAACGTACTTAGAGATGAATAAATAACCCTCACTAGAAATTTTATCTGCACCCACTATTTCAATTTCTCCTTTTGAGTATTTTTCTTTTTTTAATATTTCAGCCGCTGATTTAATATCATTCATGTTGAGTTAATCTTTTATATTGTTTCAATAAATATTCTGTTAGTGCATTATTAACAATTTCTTTATAAGATTTATCTGTATCATTAGCCACTACTCCGTCCAAGTAAATACTTATAAGTTTGTCCATAGCTTTACGTAATTCCTCATTTATTTCAACATTTGTAGCAACAAACCTATCTTTATTTGTTTCTTTGTTTAAACCTTTAAACGAATATATATTTAAATATAACTTTAAACGTTCGTTTATATCTTTGTTTGTTTGTTCCTCTAAAGCTATGTTTGTAGGAATATAGGTTTGTAGGTTTGAGACTACTTCATTTATAGGTTCATTATTCTGTGAGGGTAGAGTAGAGGGCTTTTCTTCTGGAAAAAGATAATCTTCTTCGGGTAAAGGAGGTAATTTATTTTTCATTTCATCAGTAAAAGTCTTATTTTTGCTCATATATTTTATTAATTAACTAGGGTAATTTCTTTTAAATAATTCTTTGGTAAATTCAATATATTCATTTCTTATTCGATCTTTGGTTTTTAAATCTGTTTTATATTCAAATACAGTTAACTTTTTATTTAATGCTTCCATAATAGGTAATGAGCGTGATATAGATGTTTTAAAAACTAAATTACCATAATTAGCAATTAAACTTTTTCTGAAATCTGTACATAGATTAGTACTGTCAACCATAGTTTGTAATAATCCGATGATTTTTAGACTAGGATTATAGTTAGTTTTTACCTTTTTAAATGTTTCAAGAAGATCAGTTAGTCCTTCTATTTCAAATCCAGCATGAGATATTGGAATAACAATACCATTAGCAGCTGTGAGCGCATTCACAAGTATGAAACCTAGAGCAGGGGGGCAATCAATAAAAATATCATCATAATTGTCTTTAACTTTTTCAATAGCTTTTTGTAAAATTCTTTCTGCACCAATTCCACCTTTCAGTTCGCCATCTATATTAGCCATCTTAAGATGTGAAGGAACTATATCTAAATTCTCAACTCTTGTTTTATGAATAGGAAGTTCTCTTTCATAAAAAGCTGCATAGATTGTCTCTTCTTTTGATAATTGAAGATAATTGGGTAAGTAAATAGAGGAGGTATTCTTTTGAGGATCTAAGTCTATTAAGAGTGTTTTTCTTTTTAGAAAGACTGCATTGACGTAACCTGCATGAGTAACTGTTGTTGTTTTTTTTACACCACCTTTTTGATTAGGTATAGGAATGACCATATTTACTAGGATAAATCTTATAAGGAAGCTTATGCTGATCCTTTTTTGATTTACACAATAAAAAATAAATTTATATTTATTTAATCACTTTTTTATTAAGAAAGCAAATTTAATTTACTATTAAAGTGGAAATATTTTTACTATAATCGAGTATTTAGTCACAAATTATGGGGAATAGATTTGGCTGTGGCTGGCTTCTTGTGGTTATTGTTTTACTCCTATATGTTGCTGTAGTGGCAAAGCTTTTGAATTATATTTAAATCTGTACAAGCTCACGGCATTAATGCATTTTAGCTGTAGAAAGGCTTTCGCCCACTTGCACAGATTTTATAATAAGAGGGATGTACTGGACAACCCTCACATCTTTTTAATTATAATCTTAAACAAAGAAAAAAACCAACATTGCTGTTGGAATTTTTCTCGAACGGACACGATATTTTATTAAACCCTAAAAGTAGAACTTTGAAGATTTATTAAAGTTTAGTATATATTTCTTTAAAAGTCTATAAAAATCATATAGTTTTCAATCTTTATACATATAAGAAAGATTATACGCAGTAAAGTTGACTATCTCTGGAAACACTTCTCTATTGTCAAGTCTAGTTGAGAAAATTGGAAATAAAAAATCCTAAGTGGTGCTTAGGATCTTTCCTTAAAAGTATAAAACTTTTAGCTTAGAATTATAATATCATAAATCTAAATAAAAACCAGCCCTTTCGAGCTGGCATTATAGACTAGGATTTGAACCTCGCACACCATACGGTGACGCCCAAGTGATTTTGATTACGGTTTCTCGACTACTCACACTCATCTATATTAAATATCATATCACTTAATCATTTCTTTAGTAGTCTTAAATTCTTTCAAAACTTCAGTATCATTAATGTCTAACTTACCATCTTTATTTGAGTCATATCTAGTAGTTAACATTTTAATAATAACTCCAAGTGCAATTGTGCCTACTGTCAATATTCGTCCATCAATATTAGGGAATAAAGCTATTAAACTTACTCCACTTAATGCTGATCCTATTAAAACAAAAATATCAAATTTTAATAATGATCTTAAAGTTTTACTTTTAAAGTGATTATCAATAAAGTTTGAGTATTTAGTTAATAAACCGCTACCTGCTACTGTCTCTTCTACTATAGTTGTAGCGACATTTGAAACAAGGCCAAATTCTATATCTCTTGTTTGATGATAAGCTTCTACTTCTTTTTCAAGCTTCTGAGCTTTTTCTTGAAGTGCTAATTGTTCTTTATAAACTTTGGATAACTCATTTTGCTTATCTTCAATCTTTTTATCGTAAGCTTCTTTTAAAGTTTGCTGTGCAGCATCGTTTTGTTTATTTATTTCATTTAATTTAACCTCATTGTCCTTTTTAATTTGTTCAATTTGAGACTTTAATTTCTCAATCTCATCATCATTAATAACAACCACAGCTGGAGATTTAGTTCTTATTACATCCCCTACTCTCAGTTGTCCATTCATATCTGCCCAAGTTCCATTGTGTGTTTTAATAGTTCCATCAGCTGCTTTCCAAGTTTTGTTCAAATTTGCAATATTCTGCCACATATTTGAATCATTTGGATATAAGTTAGCAGCTCTAGCTATGTGAGAAAGTCCCCAAGATTGATCTTGATCAACAACAAATTCAGGTGTGTCCATATTAGTATTTAAATTTAAATAAGGTAAAGCATCTACTCTTTGGCCATTTATTATTAATGCTAAATGATAATGTGCCCCAGTGACATAACCAGTCTTACCAGAATGACCTATTAAATCACCTTCATTAACAAAACGGTTGCCACCTACAAAATCTCTCAAATGTACACTTTCCCAAGTACCTGTAGCACCTACAAGATCAATATAATTAGCACCAGAACCATCTACAGCTGTAACCATAAAACCAGATTCAATTGCATATATTGGATCACCTTCAGGCATGCCAAAATCTACACCAGGATATACTGCTGAAATGCCACCAGCATCGACATGATCTTGGAATGTCCAAGTAATAGGATATTTTTTAAGCCATTCTGTAAACATATTTAATTTGATCTATTAAAATAATTATCTAATCTATTTATTATGTATTGATTTTGTTCTTTAACATCTACTAATCCATCTTTTACTTCTTTTAAGTCTGAAATAATTCCAACAACTTGCTTAGAAAATTCCATATATTGTTGTTCTAAAGCTGCCACCCTTTGATTAAGAGTGATAAGCCCTGGAGCAGCTGTAACAATGGTTCCAACAAAGAAAGAAAGAAGGGAAATAGAAGAAACCACAATAATGTTAGCAAGCTTATTAATAAAGCCTTTTTTAATGGTTTTAAGTAGTTCATTTGGTAGTTTTTCTTCAATTACCACAGGTTTTGTGGGTTCTATTTTATAATTTATTTTTACTTCCTTCTCTTTCATATTCTTTTTAATTAAAAATCAATGCATAATTAGTTGCCTTAACCATAGGATCAGCACTAATAATTAAGCAATTATTATTTGGGTGAGGATCCATATTACTAATATATTTCATTCCATTTATAATTTCTCCAGTTCCTATTATATATATTTCGGCAGTTCTAGTTGAAGTATCTACATTTCTAATAATTCCTACTCGAATAGAATTATTAGTATTTCTTAATATCCTTGGCAAAACTTTATTTATTGCATTTTCGAATATATCCAATATCTGCTTTTCGTTCATATATCTGAATTATTAAGAATTAATCTAATATCTTGTCGAAAATCTCCTCTGGTAAAATCAAAACTTTTATTTACAGAAGAAGCTATATATTTTCTAGAAATACCTATACTAGGATTTATATAATTAATATTGTCATATATTTCTAAAGAAGGTCTTAATGGTATTGATAGATTTAAAACATCTATATTTGAATTTTCGTTTAAAAATTTATTAGTAACATATTTATTAATGTCGAAATTATTTCCTAAACTTTCATCTTTTTCAAATGATGCTAAGACTGAATCAGCAAATTTCCTTTTAATAACATTATTTGTAAAACTTAATCTACTTCTATTCTCTCCAGCATCAAGGAATGAATACATTATTCCTTGTGAGTAATTAATATCTTCAGTATAATTTATGGTAGAGTTAGAATTTCCAATTGTAATGTTTGATCTTGATTGCCCCAATTCGAAAATATCATAAGAATCATTGTCTAAATTAGCAACAAAACCATTTGGTAAAATTCTGCGAAAAAAGCTTTCCAAAGTCTGGTTCTGTTGTAGTTGAAAGCTACTTACTAAAGTATCAATACTTGAAATCCTAAAATTACGCAATTCGACAGTGCTTCCAATTATTCCTGCTGATCTGAAAATAGCAAATCCAAAAGATTGATTATCAATATTTGCAATACTTGTTGCAAAAGAAATTCCAGCAGTTGAGGTTCCAAGTGCTAAGGAATTTCCATAAAATGAATTAACCAATTGATTATTTATATACCAGCCTAAAAAATTATCAGATTTAACTAAACTTCCTTTGTACCATATATCTGATCTTAGGTTGATATAATCACCTCTTTTATTGTATGTAAATCTCTCATTATTAATATAAGCTTCAATATCGTTTTGAGGATTAGATGTTCCAAATAGATGATAATTTAAATAGAAAGTATTACAAACTCCAACAGCTGAACCAAATAAAGTACTTAGTCCAGCTTTAAATTCAAAATCTGCTCTAAAATCTGATAATGTTTTTCCAAATAGAAATGCTGTATGCCAAGAATTACCACTTGCACTACTAATCAGAAAAGCGTTATCTGAATTACCTAAATAAAAGGAAGTACCTGTATTGGGTATAAAAAAGGTAAACCCAGATACATCTGCTTGGATATTATAATTATAAATACCTCCCATATCTAATGCAGATTTTACTAAATCTTCAGCTGTATATTGATTACCAATTTCTACAAATTCAAAAGAATCATAATCAGTTACTAATGTATTACCAGTTGCAAATTCGTATCCAGTCAAAGCACAAAATCCTGCATCATTTGAATATTCACTTACAGATAAATATTTGGTAAAACTTACACCATTTAAAGAATGACTTATATCATAGCGACTTTCATATGCAGAGACCATTATCCATTGATAGGTATTTACTGATGGAGTTGCTCCAAGTGTTGCTGTAGTACTAGTTATATTAGAACCATTTTTAAATGTTTGCAAAAATAGTCTATTGTCTTGATTGAAAATTAAAGCATAATCTTGTCCATTATTTGATTTTCTAATCTGTATTCCCATTCTAGAACCAGCAATGTTGGATTTTACTTTGATAGTTGCTCTTAAATTCTTTATAGGTTTAAATTGAACATAGTTAATATATTCTGGCTGGTTGTTTGGGGCAAGAGAATAAACAAATGTACTTCTTAATAAATTCTGAGTTAATCCCCATTCGCCTGATTCACTAGCCCAATTGGAAGAAAATAAATTTTGATCATTGAAATTATCTAAATAATTAATATGAGAATCAAAACTACGGGTAAATAAATCGTTTGTTCTTTTTAATTCGGAAAGCGGTTCTTCAGCTTCTATTTCAAGAATAGGATTATAGAAATTAGACTTACTAATTTTTTGAACCACAAATTTACCATTATTTAAATATTCTATAGTATTTCCATATTGTATGCCTTCAGAGATATTTAAGAAACTTTTTGTTAATAAAAAAGTTCCACCTCCTACGTTTTGCGTTGTACCTAAATATTGATTACTTAATGCCATATTAATTTATATTTCCTAAAGTTAGACTAATTCTTCTATTATTCTGGTTGCTATAGTTAATAATATTATTTGAGATATCTATAGAAGTTATTCCTGAAATTAAATAATTAGTTGATTTTGTATTACCTAAAGTATCACATATAGCCATAAGGTTTAAATTTGTATTACCAGCAGATGCATAAATATTATAGTAAGGAAATCCAAGACCGATATTAGATAGTCCCGTTTTTAATTTAAAAGAGTTGAAATCTTTTGTTTCATAAATTAAGAAACCTTTTGAATAAGTTGGAGAACCTACCGATACAAGGCCTCTGTTAAATGCAAAACCTAAGTAGTAAAAAGACTTTCCGGTTGTAATTTCAGATAAAAATGAATCTTGCAAATTTAAAGTTTGTAAGCTTGATCCAGAATCATAATAATTGGTAAAATCACCTTGAAAAAGTATCTTTTTTTCAAAAGTATTTAGTCCATCTGTAATAAGTTTATATATGTTATAACCCTTATCATAAACTCCATCAAAATCCAAATCTAAATAAAAAAGGTAATCTAAATCTCTATATTTTTGAGCTACTAGAGGACGATTTCCAGCTAAAGCATTAATATTATTCTTTTTTTTATTTAGATAAGTTAGACTATATGAATTCCAAGTACTTCCATTTTGACTAAATTTTACAATTTCATAATTAGTTACTCCAAATCTGTCATAAAAGCAATAAATATAAGTTGATCCCATAGCAGCTATTGCTAATATTCTATCTGAACCACCTTGCATTATTGTTGTAGTATTACCCCAATTTATACCATCACTACTTGATAATCTAATTAAAAATTTACGATCTATATTATGTATAAAAACATTAGCTGTATTCCCTTCAACTAATAATTGAAGCGGACTAGCTATAGGACTACCAATTGAAATACCAATATTCACACTACTTGCGCCTGCTCCTATTTCTGAATAAGTAAATACTCTTTGTGCCCGACTCGCTCCAGCTCCGCTTATAATACCTTGATCAGAGTCTGCAATTAAAAAGTTATTATTAAATTCTCTAATTGAATAATAACCTCTAATTGGTGAAGCAATTGTAGTATTACCTTGTATTAGATTAGATTCTAAAGTTGCTTTTAATCTAAAAGTATTTAAAAATTTATTTTCTTGGTTGTAAAAAGCAGAGCTTCCATTAAACATTATTGTATATTTTCCAAAGTTAAATTAACCCTATATTCTATTCCTTTACCGTCTTGTGGTACCACATAAGCAATACTTGCATCTATTGAACCAATAGGTACTACTATATGAGTACTACCATCTGGACAAACAAAAATTAAGGGAAGTGATGGCCCTAAAGCACCTAGAATTGTTTCCAATTCAGATAATCTTGAAACGCCCATATATGTAGTATTTCCCAAAATATTATTATTTACAGGATTATATACAGAATAGAATGTATCTAAATTAAGACCCACTGAGTGTGAAGGAAAATCTAATCCTAAAGGTGTAGTAATTCTAGACCCTTGGGCTGTGATAATAGAATTTTTTAATCGGCGACTTCTACTGTATGATCCTTCCAAATATCCATAATAAACACCATTGATTAAAACACCATTAAATGGATTACTCATAAATTTGCTAGTCCCTGAACAAATAAATTCATTTCTTGTCGATCAGATCTTTGATTAGGTTGTTGATTGAAAGTTGCGTTGACAACTTGTTGAGGTCTACTACCAATCTGTTTAATAAAGTTAAATAATGCATTTTGATCATTTCTATTAATAATCATTTCACCTGAGTTAACAGCAACTAATCTTCTATCTCCACTTGTATCGTTGCCAGCTATTATTCCGTTTGCTGCTCGAACAATACCACCTTGAGCAAATTTATGTGCTGATGCTCTTACATCTAAATTAGGTACACTTCTTATGGAATTAGCTAGACCATTGACTTGATTATTTACATTTGCTACTGAGTTAGCTAAGCCATCAGTAACACCTCTTGTTTCGTTAACTTTATCCCCCCATTTCTTAAAAGCTTGAAAAGCTTCAGCTGCATTTTTTATTTGATTTGCACTTAATTTAAATTCTTCATCTTTTAATCTTCTAAGTTCATTTTGATTATTACTCATTTGAGCTGCTACTTGATCAAGGTAATTCTTTACCTGTAATATAGCTAAGCCAACACCTTCCACATTAAATTTCATAAATTTAAATGCAAAATCTGATGCATCAGCTACAAGAGTTATTCCGTCACCAATTGTTTTTATTACTGAGGCAATAGTCCGTAAAGTATTTAAAAATTCCTCTGCTCTATCTTTAATATCACTAAATTTTATTGATGATATAAATTTTGAAATGTCATCTATTATTTGAGGTAGGTTATCTATAATCTTAGGCAGTACATTGTTTACAAACTCTCCAAAAGCTTGACCAATTTTGGTTCCAATTTCAGTAATTTTATCTTTATTTTTATCTAGCAATTCAAGCAATTGTTTAAGGGAATTTTGTAAAGTATCTAATAATCCACCTTTAACTAGATCCCCATTATCTTGTATACCTCCAATAGTTCGCATAAAACTATCTCTAAAGTCTTCCAAGTTACTAGACAAACCTTGGAAAGAATTCATTTGTCTACCCATCATATTGTCAAAACGGCCACCAGAACTTGTAGCATCGTCAAGTGCTTTTCTAACCTGATCATATGAAATAGCGCCATCAGTGACCATGTCTGAAACTTCTGCAACTGTTTTACCTAATTGATTAGCAAGCATCTCTTTAAGATTAATACCAGCGTGTTGAAACTCCTTTAAATCAATTGTTGAAAGCTTTCCAGCTGCTTTAATCTGACCTAAGTTAATTGCTAACCTATTTAATGGGACACCAAGACCAGCAGATAAATTACCTAAAGTTTTCATAACAGGTAAAACATCATCTAAAGCAAAGCCCATACCTAATAACTGCTTAGTGTTTTCTTGAACATCTTTAAGAGTAAATGGTGTTTGACTAGCAAACTTTTGTAAATCTATAAGTAAAGATTTAGCTTGCTCTGCACTACCTAACATAACATCGAATGCAATTCGAGTTTGTTGAAGGTCAGAAGCACTGCCAACAGATTGTTTTAAGATATCAAAACCAGTACCAACAACACTACTAATCATATCCTTGATTCCATTGATTGCACTCCCTACTCCATTTGCTATACCTGTACCTAAGGCAGTTCCTATTGTTATGCCTTTAATTCCTAATCCTTGTTGCAAATCTTTTCCAAAATTATCAAATATACCTTTAGTTTTATCTATATCTTTTTTAACCCCATCCATGCCAACAATTTTGACAGGTAATCCTTTCTCAAAGGATTTCACTAATGAATCCACAGATTTAGCCAAAGCAGCTAAATCTCTTTCTGCTTGTTGTACATATACTTTTGGTTCTAATGCAATTTCTACTGTATCACCCATTTTGCTTATTAACTTCTATCTCTGCTAGTAAATAATTTTTAATCTGTTCTATCCAAAAAGCTGGTTGTTGTGTGTAAGTATAGTAATCCCAACCAAACTTTTGACATATAAAATATTGTGCCTCAAAATCTAAACACTCCTTTTTTGTTTTTCTACTAAATATTTTTTTAGGAGCTTTGAGAAAATATCTTGTAAAATCACTTTCTGTTAAGATTTTTTTTTATTGGTCAATTCATCTAATTCTTTAATAACCTTATCTCTAAGAGAAGGTTCCCAAGTAGATATCTCTTCCCAAGAAGGAGACTTAATTAAAGTCTTCATTTTATAATTTCTGGCCTCAATTACTTTAGTAAAAGAAACAGTAAACTTTTGTTTTTCTGAATCTGTGTCAATAGTTTGATCACCTACTTGAAGATTTGTATAAATATCATCCTCATCTTGAGTGAACCACTTATACACTTCTACTTCATGTTTTAATACTTCTCCGTTCTCTAACTCTTCCTCAATAACTAGCACCTTTGATGGAACTTTTTTCTCCATAATTTCTCCGTTAAGATATAAAAAAAGAGACCCCTACTCTGCCAAGATTTGGCATTTCAGGATCTCATTGTTAATTCGATCTATTTATATTAGTATACAATTAAACACAAACATGCACAACCCTAAATACCTATAAATACAGCCCGAAACTGGTTGCCCAGGGAGAAAATTCAGGCTGTATTTGCGGGTATTTAAACCCGCTTTTTTATGCTGCTTCAATATCAAAACCTGTTGTCAATTGTGGTTTCCATAATGTACTTGTTCCCTGATCAAACATTGCTGTAAAGCTAATAACTTCTTTAGCTAATGCTCCCTGTTCAAAGTTTCTTTCATTTAATGTAATCTCTGCTCGAGGAATATCTATTCTTAGGTAATATGGTGTAACACCAGCAATCAATCCTTCAGAGGAATCGTAAATTCCTTCAATTCGAATATATACTTCACTAGATCCATAAGTTGGATTTAAGTAACTTGATCCTTCATGAAAGATTGTGAATTGTCCAGAAACCATTGGAACCATTTGATCCATTCTTGCTGCATTTCTATCTCCAGATAAAAATGTCTTTTCAAGTCCATTATCATATTCCAAACTCCAATCTTCACATAAGAGTGTAGAAACTTGAGTATATCCAGGTAATCCCATTGTAATCACCATATCTGCAAATACAAGTGGCTTAACTGTTTCTCCAACAAGATTAGCCAATGTTGCTCCAGCACCTCTTGTTTTTGCCATTACTGTTAGTGTACTTTCTACCAAACCATCAGAAGCTTTCATTGCAAGTTTCTTTCCTCTTACTCCGTAAAATACTTCTTGAGAGTTATTTCTATCTTCAACTAAAGTAACAGAAGTCATATTTCCGTCTGTATTTTGGTTGTAAGTAATCAAAATTGCGCTTGTTCCAACAGCTGATGTAGTACCAGCTGAACCATTTACTGTTTCAAACATAAAGTTTAAAACTTCTGGAGATGAATAGGCAACGATGTCTCCATCAATTTCATTCTTCAATCTAACCATTCTATCTCTACCCTTGTTTGAAGTTCTTGTATCTTCTACTAAGGTTTTGTTTGGATTAGCATTCAAGCTACTTGAAACAATTTGTAAAGTTCTAGTAGTACCAGCTACAGACGTTCCCCAAGTGGTTTCATCCCTGAAGATTATATTTTTATATATATTTTGTAGTCCCATTTCTAATATTTAATAATTAAACTATCCAATTATTGGTTGAATAACTGAATCAATCACTGTAAATTGCATAGAACCTGTAATAGCACCTTCAGCAACGTCTTGTAATTCGTCAGTCATATAATCAATTGATAAGCTATCTTGTTGTACTCCCCAAACTCTAAAATTTTGTCTAATAATGTATCTTAATGATGTTGTAATTAAAGTATTATCTGCGTTATTACCTTCCATCACTCTCATCAAGTACTCTTGTCCTGATTCTCTTTGGGCATTTTTATTAAACTGATTTTGTATATTCTTTCCAATAACAAACTTAACAACTTTTCTTTCCATATCTCTTATTCCAGTAGTTATTGAACTTACTTCCGTAGAGATTGGCAATAATACAACAACACCTTTATCTAACATTGCTTTTGAAATCTGATCCAAACCACCAATTACTACATATTGAATATCTTTCTTATCTAAACTCTGTTCTAATGTTGTTTTTATTTTATTTATTAAATATTGCATTATTTCAATTGATCTTTAATGTAATTCTGAAAGATTAGATTAATAGCTTTATATGACTTTTGTGTTACTCCTAATATTGCTCTTCTTGGAAGTTTTTTACTTCCTCGTTGATGATATCCAGCATATGACACAATATTTTCTACAATTGCACTTTTCCCAGTCACTCTAATCCTAAATCCTTTAGCTAACTTCCCAGATCTAACTAATATTGGTCTCGCTCTTGGATAGCCCTTTCTTTCTCTATCTTTTCTAGTAGACTCTGCTAATGGTTTCCAAGGTGGAACTCTTGTTGTTGCATAACTTAAATTTGCAAAACCGCCGCCTTTTCTTACAAATCCTTGCCCTTGATACAAAGCTCCTTGTTGAACAATATTATTTTCAGCTTCATTTCTTAAAAGTACAGCACTCTCCCTTAAAGGCTTTGAATAGTCTAATTCTTGTAACCTTTTCAATATTTTTAAAAGAGCCTTATCTGTAGAAGTCGCCATTTATTCTAATAATCCACTGCCTGGTTGATCTTTATCTACATCCTTTTGCCAAGGTTTTCTTCTAAAGTTCTCCTCAGTAATGTCAAATATAACGCCATTAACTCTTCCACCAGCTGTATAGTTTTGCTCACCATCTACTGAATGATCATTTCTTGGAATAACTTGTCCGTTATCATCAACTAATTGAAAATTTGGTGTACAAATTAATCCTATCTCCCCTACATTTGCTGTATCTGAATCACTTCCATCACCCCTATTAATTACAGCAATGTTTCCTCCCATCAGTTTGTCATACATTGCATAACCATCACTTGATGTATCTTTAGCTCCAGCCCCATAATTTCTTATCAGCAATAATGCCATTGCCAATCTCGTTGCTAAACTTGTTGCTAATGATGAGTTTGCAGATAAAGGTAAATCATAACAGAGACTTAATCTCTGATTGACAGTAGCCTCAGCCTGCAATCTAACATTCTCAATATCTTTACTTGTTATTGCAGAACTGGAATAATTGATTGTTAATGAACTACCAACTGTTGGCACTACATCTAATCTCACTGAACCTTGATCAATATCTACTGCAACCACATTAAGTCGACTTGTTCCATAAACTCCTGCTAATCCACACCAAACTTGTACATCACTCACTCCAGCAATTGTGTTTCCAGTCCCGAATTCAGGAACAAACTTTACATTATCATCACTATTAACAAAGAAGGTGTTTGTTGAAACACCTGTTGAGTTAATAAACTCTTCTCGTACAAATCTGGATTGAAAACCAGATTCTACTCTAATTTGTTCATGAGTGGTTAATGCCATTTATTATTTCTTTTTCTTTGTTTTAACTTCTTCAGTAGCTTCTTCTTCTTTTACTTCCTTAGCTTTTGTTTCAACAATCTCTTCCAAAACTTCAATAATATGTGAATGTCTTAGTAATTCTTCTTTTGTCTCTTCAGTTTCAATAATAACTTCAACGTATTGAGTCATTGGTGCTGCACTGTGATCTCTTTGCAAAACTCTATATTTCTTCATAATCATTCATTAATAATTAATATTTAAGCCTAGGAGTTTAACTCCTAGGCTTCCTATATTACCTATTAGATATTAGGATATAGAACTCGCTGACTTTCGTTATTCAATGGAGTAAATGAGTAGCTACTTGATCCGTGTAGGATAGTAGTAAACCAATATCCAGGGTTATAATCGAAGTTAGCTTCAATACCCATCGCAACCTCTCCTCTGTAAAAGCTTTCGCTTGATTCATTAGATGGTTCCAATCCAAGAGTTGTAAATCTAGGATTATCAAATCCAGGATTAACTGTCTCAGAAAGAACTTTAACAGGTTTGAATTGTGGGAAGTTCAAAGCAAATGAAATCCAATCTGTAGTTCCAAGACCATAAACAGTTGTCATGATATTGAACGAACCTTTAAATACGTTTTCAGTCATAGTACCTTTTACAGTATTAGCTTCAACAGTAAATGAAGAGTTGTTCAACTCCATAGCAGCTTTGTGGTTAGCAGATCCTTGGTAAACAAGAATGTCTGTTAATTGTAAGCCCCATTTCTGATTCTTGTCTGTTACATATTGTGCATATGCTGCTCTTTCAAGTTGTAGTGTAGCTGCATCTAATGCTGATCCCCCAAGATTCATATTAGATTGTGCTGCAACAGCTGAAATTGTAGCTCCGCTTGATGTAACATATCTATGATTAAAGTCATAAAGATTTGCTTTATCAAAGCCCATAATTGAAGCTCCATTTCTCAAGAATTCAAAGAATTCTTGTTGTTTTGAAAGTTCAAATTCTGTTCCAAATTCTTTAGCTTTCTGCATTAGTCTTCCGCCTGATTGATCGTTAGCAAAATCTTTTCTTTTGAAAGATTTAGTTAACTCCCATTGATCAGAGTTAATATTCATTTTGTACTCATTGAAAGTCTGTGCTTGTCTTTCTCCTCTCCATCTTCTCATCCTTGGTTGGTCACCATAGAATACTTCAATCTTTGAGTTTGAAGTCGAAGGAACAATTTCAATAAGTTTTGTGTAACTAGTATCTGGGACGGCCTTCATTCCTTCAGAGTAGGCGATTTCTAGATCCACTCTGATTGAGGAAGGAAAATTGTCTCGATTCATAATTTAAAAGTTAAAAGTTAATTCTGTGTACTAAATCCAGACAATCCTGAGTAAGGTGCCCATGCACTAACTGCTGCATCAATTCGGACTCCAAACAATGTTGAAGTAGGGATTGAAACAATTTCTCCAACTGGCAATGCTGTTGCAATTGCTACAGATGTTCCAACTGTTTGATCGTCAATTAAATAAACTCTCTTTCCAATGTCTGCTGAAACTCCTGTTCCATTCTGAACAAAATTAAACACTCCTGTTTTCCAAACATTTAAAGTTGCTTGACTTGATCCCAAGTTTCCAGAAAGATCAACTCTATTAGCGTTGACTCCTAAAAAATGAGCAAGTCCTCCTGAAACTCCTGCTAGTGAACCTGGTCTGATTACTCCATCCGATGCTTTAATAAGCAATGTATTTTTGTAATACAACCAACCGCTAGCTCCTCCGTAGTCAACTAATTGACCTGGCTGTCTTGAGTCGTCTAGATCTCGTGTTGCTGCTGCCATAAAAATCTTAAATAATAATTATTTCTTTGGTGCGAATTTCTCAAAAACCTTTCTATTCTCCTTTACGTATTCTCCATAATCCTCTTCTGTTGCATCAGGATTTCTAAGGAAGTAAGATTTTCTATGATCTTCTGCTAAGTCCAATGGTATTTCCACAGCATTTTTAGTGTCTGAGTTAATACCCTTTTCCGATAAACTTATTAATGCTGGCATGTTTTCAAACATTTCTTTCAAAACATCTTTAGCTGCTTTCGTCTTACCATCTGCTAAGTTAATAGTTGATGATTCGAGTGAGGCCAACAACATAAATTGATCTTTGAATACTGGCAATACCTTACCTTCAGCAGCAAATTTATTGTATAAACTTAACGCTTCTTGCTTGGTTAGTTTCTCCCTTAACTCAGTATTTGCTTTCTTCATTTCCTCTAATTGAACACGAATGTCTTCACTAGATTCTGAATTGTCAATTGTTTCAGTTTTAGGCTCTTCTTTGTCTTCTGTTTTTTCTTCCGACTTAGTTTCTTCCTTAACTTCTTCAACTGGCGCTTTTTCTTCTGTTGAAGTTTCTTTAGTTGGATCCGCTACTGGTGTAACTTCCTCAACTTTCTCTTCTACAACTTCTGATTTTTTATCTTCCATATTGATTTCACTTAATAAAATAGAATAGTTTTTTTTATCTGCTAGAGCGACGAATGGTTGTAGTCCTTTGATATATGGACTTGGTACCATTGCAACGTGTCTAGCTACTGGACCAATAACTTCTCCAGTTTCGTGATCTTCGTAGTCATCTTGAATGCTTAATGAGACATCATTGTATTTCTCAATCTCATCCGCACTTAGGTCAAATTTCGCATATAGGCCATCGTCCTTTGCGGTCAACGCCTGTATGTTTTTTGTGATTATTAAATCTGGATTCTTTGCTGCTTCATCATCACCAACATGTCCACGATATACAGGAACAAATGGATTCTTATTGAAGTTATCTGCAATCTTCTGAATATATTCTTTAGTAATACTCAAGATCCCATTAGGTGCAGCTGCATGTTTCCACTGTCCAAGTCTTAAAACTTGTTTTTCAAAAGCTTTTTTCTCTCCTAGTTCTGTAGTTTCTTCTGTCATAAAGCAAAAAATAGATATAAAAAAAGACCTCTACTCCGCTTTCGCGTTTCGAGGTCTCATTAAAAATCGACCAATATAATTGAATTTGAAACTAATGTAACACTTATTTTTTAAAAAGTCAAATTATTTCTTTATTTTTGTTATTTAAGTAGGTCTGGGTTTTCGTAAATATTTCCGATTACTTCATATTCATCTAAGTTCATTGACCATTCTAAATCACTCCCTTTAAAATAAAATCCTGTATGTACAGCGCCTCCACTATCATAAGTAAGTATATCAAAGTCAATTGCTTTATTCCCCTCATCAGTTTTCACAATATCTCCTTCGTAAATGTCTATTCCTTGGCTGTCTTTTAGGCCTGTATATTGCATTGGTTCTATGCCTCGAGCATTAAAGTATTCCACCCAATTTGCATTTTCAATAAACTTTTCGTTATAAATATGTGCTGGTATACCAATAAACCAAAAAGTATTCAAAATAATCATTTCTTTATTGAGACGATCCCAGCCCCTAAATTTTATTTCTCTCATATTTAACATTAATCTATCTTCTCTAAATAATATGAACTTTGACTTAGCCCAGCTATAAAATTAAGCTCTTGTAAGTCATTAATTCTATGATTCTGAAAGCCTATTGTTATACGAGTACTGAATCCTACTTTTAATAATTCTGTTGATCTTCTAAGAATATATTCCACAATCTTCTTTTGTTCTTCAGATGTAAGATATTTCTTTAAAAGGTAATATTGATTGTCTAGATTATCTGTTGTCATTTTAATAGGTCTTGGTTTTCGTAAATATTGCCTGCAACTATAAAAGTTCCCTCAAATCCAATTTTTCTATAATAAGATTCATTTTTAAGACAAAATCCAATTACATCACCATCTTCAGTATCAAAAGTATCATAAATAACTTCCCAAAATTCAAGATCTGGTTCTTCAGAATCATAATCTAAAATAAATTTCACCATATCCCCTTCATAAATCTCTTTCCCATTCTTATCTATTAGATTTGTACATTGCATAACTTCTGATATTCCAGGTTCATTTCTTGTAATTCTATACCAAAAGTTATGTTTTCCAGCCCAATGAATGCTATTCTCATCAAAATTGTCTGGGTCAGAATATCTCATGACCTTTTCATTAGAATCCCAAACTCTAAATTTTATTTCTCTAGTTTCTCCTTCCATTCGTTTAATCTAACATTTAAACTAAACTTCTCCACATGCTCTATATTATTCTCAATGCTCTTATCTGTCCAAGTACTAATTTGATTTGGCTTTCCAATAATTTCATCCCAATTAATGCAATCCCCAACAGTCTCTTGCAGGGCTCCTATTTTTCTCACTACTGGAATGCATCCTGCATATTGAGCCTTGACTGCATTTATACAGAACAACTCACTATCAGGATTATTTAAAGGTAAGCACCAATACTGACACTTCCAATACATTTTACACATTTCATCATTAGATAGTCTACCTACAAATTCAACTCCATCTTGTTTACAAAGTTCTTCAATCTTTTGTTTCCAAGAGGAAAGACCTGGATTACTCTTAATTAGGTTAATCATAAAGTCCCAACCATATGTAATGTATAGCTTTTTAACTCCAAGCTTTTCTTTTACTTTAGGCCAATAGGTTAGTAGTTCCTCTAAGCCTCTATCGAAGGATGAGCAATATAGCATTGAGCCTTCTTCTCTTTCTATCAACTTAATATCAAAACTACCCACTTTAAATATCCCATTCTTCTTTTTAGGAAAACTTTTAGTCTTATGTTCTGATATTGTCATATTATGATCCATCCTCTCAAAGTCAGCCCAAAGATACATAGTCTTAAACTTATCATTTTGAGGCTTCATCTTATGTCTATGATAATCTGAAATGCACCAAATCTCATCAACTGTATCTAATAGATACTTAGGCCACTCACCTTCTACTTCTGTAGTCCAATGGTATCTTTTATCTGCATTAATTGATTGTTGAAATATCTCTTTGTTCTTAAAACTAATAAAGACATCACAATGTTCCCATGCATTAAATTCTCTATGGTCTACATATTTAACATTATCAAATACCCCATGCTCGCCATTCATGTAAATAGTTACATCATTCTCTTTGGCCATCTCTCTAGCCCATTCGATAAGCTTCTCTTCTGAACCACCAATACCTGTCTCTAATTGTTTAGCCGACCAGCCTCCATACACCAAATTCGTAAATATTTTAATTGTTTTCATAGACGCTTTGATCATTAAATAATTTGTAGAGCTCAGAAGTTAGCAAATCATAGTCTATATTATCTGCATAAAAACGTTCCAAGTCCCTGTATTTAAATTTGTCATATCTCAAATTACATGGAAATAATTGATGGAGCTCTCTTCTATTAACTAAATCCCTCATTAATTCAGCTGATATTGTAAGGTATGGCTTATATATTCTATTCATAAATACTAATTTATCGTCACCATATTTTGCAAATGCATCATTTAATATTGCTAAAGGTCCGCCACTGGGACAGTCTAATAAACCGCATGAACCATAATAATTTCGATATATATTAAAAAGTACTACACCTTTACATTCATATTTGCCAATTGCAATCCAATCTCCACCCCAAAAATATGGATGTATGCCTTCTCCCCAAAATTCTAAGTATATAATTTTCTTATTAGTTGCTTCTAGAATCTCTTTTTCGGAATATTTAATATTATTTTTTTTCATAAAGCACTCTGAAATATTACAAGTAATTGATCATCTCTTTTAACTAACTCCATAACTTCACCATATTGAGAAACTAAAGCTTCTAGCTCTTGTGCTGTGTAAAGTCTCACATGTTCCTCATTCTGCTTACTATCTTCCATTCCATGTCTGCCTTCAGCATCAGGGGTTGAGATCAAAACAAATCTACCAAGTTGAGCTAACTTTCTTACAGCTTCATCAGGGTCTAAAACATGCTCTAATACCTCAAGCATTGATACTGAATCAAATTTAAAACTTGTTTTTACATCTTCTAAATATTCAACTTTAAAAGTTGCATTCTCAATATCTAATTCGTTAGCTCTAAGCTGTGCCTCATCGATTGCATCTTTACTTGGATCAATACCAACGTATTTAATTCCTTCAGAAGCTAGTGTTAATCCTAAATATCCGTCTTTGCATCCCACATCAAAATGATATTTGCTTCCTACTTTATGTATCCACTCTCTCGCCCAAGCAATTCTATCTAAAACTAAATGTGCTTTTGTTGCATATCTAGGATCGATATAATTGCCATCTGACTTAGAGTAATATTCTCTATTTTCTTTTTGATCTAGTAGCCTTGTGTTATTTGTTTTCATAATCTTCAATTAATTTTAAATTCTCTCTTATCTCTTTAAATATATTTTGTTCTGTAATTTTTCCAACTTCGTAAGTTTTTAAGTAATTGTTCTTAATTCTAAAATCTTGCTGTATTAATAAAAAATTAAAATCACGTAGTTTGACCTCAATATGGTGAAGTGCACTACTTATTCTTAGTTTTTTTAGTTTTTCCTTCATTTTCTTTATTTAACTTAGTTTGTTCAATTAATTTAATTCTTTCCTTTTCGGATTCTATTGCGTTCACTTTCCAAAGATCGAATAATTCCTGTGTAACTTCAGTAGTTAAAGCTTCAGGTTTATCTTCGAGATTTTCTCCCCAATCACGACCGATTCTAAGATACGCCATAGCATTAAAACTCCTAATCTCATTCTTTGACATATCTCTTGGTGCCCAAACAACATTGTATGGACTTGGATCTACACTTGGGATTAAAAGAACTGGAATAACATTGTTTAAGCCTCCTCTAGCTACTTTGTCTATTAGCAAGAGTAAGTCTCCAATATAATCTGTCTTTTCTTCTGCCATGAAAAAGAAAGACGTATCTGGCAGGTTTTGTGAGTACTTGATAAATGTTTCTTTGCTTACTAATATATCTTTGTCATTAATTAGATTAGCAACAAAGGCAATATCTGGATCTGAGGTATAGACTTCAGCATCAGGATTCTCCATTATTGAGCATAAAGGATCTACATAACTTAGTATCTTAGCTGGATATCTATATCTTTCGTCCTTCTTAAGCAAGGCTTGTTCCATTATTTTTGTTTTTATTTGAATTCTGTCCATTTTTAGCTAATTCTTCTTCTATTTTAATTAATATATTTATTACATCTACTATTTCTTGTGCTATTTCCATAGGTGATCTCCCCAATTTTTTAGCAAGTTTGAATGCAAAATTTGAAGTGTAATCTCCATTTTTTCTATCCTCATTCATCCATACATCAATTTCATCTAATTCAGCTTCAACTCCGTATATATAGAATGTAATGACTTTTATTATATTTTTTATTGCATGCTTTGGTGAGATATACGTATTCATACATTAGTATAAACAGAAATATTATCTGCAAGATCTCTTTTAGCTTCGAAGCCTAATAGCTCTTTAGCCTTATCTGGACCAGTCATCTTAAGATGCTTTATATCACCCTTTCGATCAGGAATATATTCAATAGGACAGTTATAGAATTTAGCCACTTCATTCAAACTCCATAGCTTCCCATTCATAATGTCTATCTCATCCCCTCGTACATCAGATTGAGATGCAAGCCATAAAGCTTCACAAATATCTGAAACATGAGTAAAGTTCCTTGTTTGTTCACCATCTCCACTAATCTTAATCTTTCCTTCTTTTCTTTTAGATTCAGATAAAGCCATAAGCACATTATCTGGGTGTTGACGTAGCGGAATATTTCCCACTTGCCCGTAAACATTTGAGAATCTTAAGCATAATGTAGGTAGGTCATAGAGATCGTTATAGTCTCTTGCAACTAACTCCATAGCTTCTTTACTTGTGCGGTAGGGTGTTCTAGCGGCATACACAATATTGCTTGAGGCTAAAACTACTTTACCAACTCCCGCTTGTCTAGCAGCTTCTAATATATTTGCAGAACCTAAAACATTAGTTCCATAAGTATATCTAGGATCTTGGATTGCCCAAGGTGTACGAGAAACTGCTGCAAGGTGAAATATAATATCTGGTTTTTCATGAGTTATTGTTTCATTTATAACATCGAAATATTGAATGTCGTAATGAAAATATGTTCTAGCTTTATCATTAACATTTTCCATTTTTCCTGAGATTAGATTATCCATGACAATAACCTCATGACCTTTATCTATAAGATAATCAACTAAATGCGAACCAATGAATCCTGCACCTCCGGTTACTAATACTTTGCTCATATTCTAAATCTTAAAAATAAACTACTCTCTTTCAGGCCAATGCCATGTTCCAGGTTTTGTAGCGGATGGATCAAATCTAAATCTATCTATATATATTGCATTTCTGCCTCCAAAAATCTGAAGTTCAAGATCGAATGTATAGAGCAAATCCCCATTTGCCCCGCTTGCTGTGTGAATCTTAATTATTATTGCAGGTAGATGAATATTCTTTCCATCTTCGTCTTGATTTTCTGTAATTACATGTACTATTCTTCCAATACTCGGTTTTTGTTCTTCGCTCATATCTTTTTATAATAATTTAATGTGTTGCTTCTAAAGTCCCAAATAGGATAATTCTCTATTATTTTCAGAAAAAATCGATCTTTAATGTATTTATCTTTTTCTTCTAAATATTCATATAAAGTATAATCACCGCATTTTAAATCCTTAAGATGTGCTTCCCAGTGATTATTATGGTAAGCATAACGTATTCCCGTTTTGCTCTTAAATGTATATACTTCCGCCTCTTCAATAACTTTAAATTCCTCTTTTTTCATCGCTGAAACAGCAATATTCGAATCTGGATATATACAAGGACAATCTATAATGAAATCATCAATATCATTTATTGGATATTGCATAATTCCAAATAATTCATTTCCTACTGCTCTTTTAGCCAATCCATCAATAGTTGATTTATTGTTGACTTTTACTTTCACTAAGCTAATTTTGTAATCCTTACCTTCGGGATTATCTAGTAATAATTTTTCCTCTTGTTCTATCGTTAACATAATCTCTCATAAAATTTACTATAAATAATCTGTTCAATAATCCTAATTTGATCAGGCATTAAATATTTGCATCCTAACTTGGCTCCCTCTTCTGCAATTTTCTCTCTTTCTTCTCCATGCTCCAAGTAATAATCAATCTTTTCTAGTAGGTCATCAAAGTTGTCCCAATAGACTACATTTACACCATCTTTAAGTCCTAATAACTCATGTTCTTTGATAATAGGTCTTTTACATAATAGAAACTTACCACAAGATAGAGCATTGAATACCCTAAGATTAATAATTGTATTAAATGGCTCTGTAGGTTGACTAATCATAATCTTTGAACCTGCTTTCTTTTCGATATATTCTTCAACATTATCTATTGTTCCTGTTACTGCTCTATCACCATATTTGTCTTTTAATAGATTCCATAATTCTTTTCTTTGCTCACTATTAGGATTACCAATCATACAAACATCATATCTATAATGCTGACTACCTTGACCTGTAGCAATATTTACATTCCATCGTTTAGCCTCTTTTACTAAGTCTCGTAATTTATGATCATAACCATACGGAACCCACATTGCTTCAATACCAAATTTTTCAAAAGCTTTAGGCCCATTAGTTTCAGCGTTAGTACAGAATACATAATCTACTTTTCTACCAATATTAACTGATCTTTCCATACCTCCTGGCATTGCTGTATCCATTGCCCAAAAGACTTTTACACCTTCCAGATCGTCAGGCATACTTGTTGAGTAATCCTCAGATACATCTACAAAGAAATATAGATCAGACTTTTTAGGTAGATTCTTAATTTCTGAACGATCATACATAACTACTTCGTGTCCCAATTGCTCCCATGCATTCTTAGCCCAAGTACTCACTGAACCATAACTATATATTCCACTAGTAGGACAATATCCAATTACTGTTACTTTCATGATTCTTTACTTAAAATATTAAGTATGTTTTTCTGTTCGTCGTCCGTTAAATATTCAAGCTTAACTAAATCCGAAAGATTCATTTTTATAGTTGAGAGTTTATAATTAACTTCTCTAGTAATCTCTACTTTTAATTCTGCTTCTGTTTTAGGTGTTTCAGGATGGTAAATACCACATTCATCAACATGTTCAACTATTGTAGGACTTACTGGTTGTTCATTCATTTTATTCCCTCCAATCCAAATGCAGGATAGAAGTGATTTAGACTTCTAGCTTGCTGTATATGTTTAAATTTAGCTTCTTTTAATGCTCTCTCTAAAGACTCCTTATTGTACATACCCTTATGAAATGCATATTTATTCTTCTGGCTTCCAAATAACAATCTGGCATACCAATCTTTATCATACTGAGTCCTTGAGTGATAATATCCATCTACTGTTCTATCCAAATCAGGAACATCAATGATAATCTTTCCTCCTGGCTTAAGTAACTTGTACCAATAGTTCAATAAGGTCTTACCCTCTTCCCAACTAAAGTGTTCAAATACCTGTACTAGTAGAATCTCATCCAAACTATTCTCTTCAAAAGGCAGATTGTCATAATCCTCTGCATACATATCTACAACAACATCTTGTTTGATTAAGTTTCGTTGTTCAATATCTAATCTAGTTACTGGATATTTATAATACTTCTCATAAGTAGTGATATTCTTTTCAACAATATCTGGTCGGTCTGATGCCAAGTAATGGTTGTCAAACTTTCCATCAACGTTTGTATAGCCTTTTAGGTAAACACTTCCGCAACCCAAATGAATCTTTTTCATTATTCTGAATATGTAAAATCTAAATTTAGGTCGTTAAACGGATGATCAAATCGCTCTTGTCCTGCGTCACCACCCCACTCTAAGACATATTTACGTAAAGCCTTCTGTAGACGCTTTTCATCATTACCTATAGTCCCTGCAAATGGTGGATGGTAATTAAGAACTTCTTTTAATTCGATCCATTTAAATCCTGCAAGTTCACATCGTTTCCAATAATCTCTCTCTACAAACTCACACTCATATCTCTGATTAATTCTTCCTACTTTCTCAATTACTCCTTTTCGAATAATAAAGTTAGCAGGATCCATTTGAGAGTAACTTGGTGTAAGTTCTCCTGTATACTGTTTCTTTCCAAATCCCTTTTTAAACTTATCTAGATCTCTTTCTACATGGAAAGTAATGACTCCAGCTTCTGGATGTTCTTCTAAGCATCTCACTCCATAATCAATGGCTAGTGGATCTAGAATAGTATCGTTAGCAGTGATCATTAAATAGTCGTAATCTTTCCCTCGCCACTTGTCTAGAAAGTTATTCCAAACACCTGCTACTTTTGCATCATACTTCTTAGTATCTAAGTCCACCTTCACACAATGCTCCAAACTGATAATTGATTTCTTACAATCTTCAGTCATCTTTGCTTGCTCAGGTGTTTCTATAAGTGCAGGTAGTAGTACCTGGATACACTTCATTTTCTTTTCTTTTTTCATAGTTTAACTGTAATCATCTTCATAATGAGGGTTTAATGTCAAAATATCCGGAAATAGGATAGCTAAGTCCTCAATTTCGAAACCTAATTCATGTAGGTAATCTATAAGTAGTTTTCGTTTTTTATTTAAAATCTTAGTTTCCATAAATTAAATCATGTAATAATCTCATTCGTTCGTTGTGGTCATATTGCAAGATTGTTCCTAAAACTCTCATGCGTTTATCGTGGATAGTTTCAATGGGATATTCTTGATAAGACCATCCACTCACACCACCATAATATTGCCGTTGAGCATTCATTAATTGTTCTCTTAAATTATTCCAGCTACCTTGAAAACCTGAGTTTCCTATATACCCAGACATCCCCTGATTATACATATTAATATCCCTAAGAATTCATATCTCTAAGTAATCCCTCAACTTCTTTAGAAGAATTAAGTTCAGCTTCAGCTTGTTTTAGATCTTCTTCAAGTTCATCCAAATAACCAACAGTATTACTCTGCTCTTTAGCTAAAACCATAATTTCCTTAGCAATCTTCATCTTGAATTTGCTTGCTTCAATATATTCCTGAACCTTTTGTTTTAGTTTTTCGTTATCAATACCTTTTGCAATAAGTTCTTTAATACTACCTGTAAGTTGTAACGTTAAATTTTCTTTTTTCTGTGCCATATTATTTCTTTCCTTTCAAATCTTTCTTAAATTGTTCATACACTTCTTTAGCTTGAGCTTC